>ENA-OWNT01000202-OWNT01000202.1-seawater-metagenome-genome-assembly--contig:-NODE-202-length-167222-cov-9.525861_pt1 | contig 167222 bp, 130 predicted proteins | sample MGYA00238136_ERZ651165 | MGnify/ENA primary metagenome ERZ651165 (study PRJEB26861, sample SAMN08777766) | seawater metagenome | isolation source: coastal seawater | place: USA: Florida | collected...
GGCGGGGCGGGCGACGCGGTGGCACAGCGTGGCGGCGGCGATGCTCGCGGCGCGGGAAGGGGAGGGGGCCGCCGAGCGCTGCGGGCAGCACCTCCTGGCGGCCGGGCGACCCGACGAGGCCGCCACCCCCTTGCTCCTGGCCGCCGAGCGGGGCCAGGACGGAGACATCGAGCATGCCCTGGCGCTGCTCCAGGCTGCCGAGGACGCGCTGTCGGCGGGGCGGGTCCCGGAGGCGGACCAGCGGTGGGGGCGGTTGTGGCTGGCCCGCAGCTCGCTGGAGCTCGACCGCCGGGGACCGGACGCCGCGGAGCACTGGGCGAGCAAGGCGCTCGACACCTCACGCCGGCACCCCTGGCGTCGCATCACGGCGCGGGCGCTCTACCAGCTGGGGCGCGCGGCGCTGAACCGGGGCGACGGACGGGCGACGGAGCGGCTGCTCGGCGAGGCGGCGGAGCTGGCGGCGGAGCTGGAAGACCCCTGGCTCCTCGGTCGGTGCTACCGGGAGCTGGGCGCCAGGCACAGCGAGACCGGCCGGTGGGACATCGCCCAGGAGCTGCTTGTCGCCGCGGCCGAGGAACTCGAGGACGACCCGGACGCCGCGTCCCAGGGTCACGCCTGGACGCTTCTGGCGGTGAACGCTCTACGGCGGGGGGACCCCACCGCTGCGAGGGCCTACGCGGACAAGGCGTGGCCGCGGTTCGAGCGGGCGGGATCGGTGAGAGGGCTCGCCACGGCGCGGAACGTCCAGGGCGAGATCGCGCGCGCCGCCGGGGACCTGGACGGAGCCCGCTACGCCTACGACGAGGCCGCCGCCATGCACCAGCGCGCCGGCAGTTCCATGCAGTGGTTCGCCCTGTCGAACCTCGGGACGCTCGAGGCCCTCGACGGAAACCCCAAGGTCGCCCGGGAGGTACTGCTGCGCTGCATCGAGGGGTTCGAGGCCGCGGGGAGGAGCGCCTTCGTGGTCCATCCCCGGTTCGCGCTCCTCGCGGCGCTCGCCGCCCTCGAACAGTGGGACGAGCTGCGGGGAGCGGTGGAGGCGGCAGCGGATGCCGCGGAGGCGGCGCGCACGCGCGGAGACCCGGACCTGGCGCGCTCGGCGCGGATCGCGGCGACGCGGGCCGAGGACGCCGGCCAGCACGACATCGCCGCCCGGTGTCGGGAGCTCCTGGCGCGGGTGGCGATGACGTCCCGCTGAGGACGAGAGCCAGACGACACCCCCACCGCCTCCTACATCGGCAGGTCGACTTCGACCACCACCCGGTCCACCGACTCCTCCGCCCGCGCCCAGGCCAGAGCGGCGTCCAGCCGGTCGCCCTCGAGCTCGTAGAAGTGCGTGTTCCCCTTCTGGAGGAACCGGGGCGCCGGGTCGGTCTCCGGCTCCGGCAGGGCGTTGCGTCGCCGATTCAGGAGCTTCGTCAGCGGAATGAACGCTCCCTCGGCCACGGGCAGGGCTTCCGCCCCCTCGTCCCGCCGCGACCACGGCGCCCGCAGGGTGAGCGTCACGTCCCGGCACGGCGCATCGCACGCGAGCGGCGGCACGAAGCGGGTCGACGGCGGCTTGCCGTAGGCGCTCACCATGCAGATCCGGCCCGACGCGACCATCCCGTACGGCAGGTGCACCGCGGTGGGCAGGCCCGACTCGCCGGCGTTGAGGCCCTGGAGCGGCACGTCCGCCTCGGCCCGAGCGACCCCCATCCGCCGCATGAGCGCCACGAAGGCGGCGCTCCCCAGCGAGCTGCCTCCCCACGACGTGGGCGGCTCGTCCCCGCCCAGGTGCTCCGGGCCCACGTCGGGCACCCGCGGGTCCCGCACCTGGCGGTTCAGGCCGCGCCCCAGCACGAGCCCCACCTCGGGATGCCGATCCCGGACGGCCCGCAGCACCCCCCAGTCGTCGACGACGACCTCCAGATCCGGCGCCCCCGCCTCCACGAGCGCATCCACGCACTCCATCGTGCGGGCGAGGAACGCGTCGGTGACGTAGCCGGTGACGAAGGTGAAGCCCCACCCCCGCTCGGTCGCCCACTCCGCCGCCGCGACACAGTCAATCGCCGGAGGGAGGAGGTGCTGGCAGAAGCCGACGCCGAAGTAGAGCCGCGACACCTCGCCGAGGCCGGCCGCCCACGGCGCTTCGTCCAGCCGCAGGTCGTCGGACGCGCGCAAGAGATCCAGGCGCCGTCGATCCGGCGCGTGGAGGCAGAGCTTCAAGAGAGGGATTCCCTAGTGCTAGGGAACAGCGCCCTACTCGGGCGCGACGGCCACGTGGAAGGGCGACATGTCCGGCAGCTCGATCGTGCGGACCACGTTGCCTTGGGCGTCCACCACGGAGACGCCGCCCGAGCCGTTCTTGCTCGAGAACGTGGGCGCCACCATGACCGTCTCGTCGGTGCCGGGGAGCGGCGCGATGTCCACGTAGTTCACCGCCAGGCGCTGCCAGCTCACCGGGAGCCCGGCCGCGCTGAACTTGACCACGTGGTTCACGGCGGTCACGTAGATGCCGCTGCTGTCCTCGTCCCAGGCGACGCCCTGGATGCGCCGGCGGTGCCCCAGGTCCTGGACGATGACCTGCTCGCCGCGCGCGCCGCTCAGGTCCACGTCGACGATGGCCGACTTGCTCTCACTCGTGGACGGGAGCATCACCGTCTTGCCGTCCGGGGACAGCTCCATGGCGGAGAAGATGGCTTCCACGTCCCCGCGCTCGTTCCGCGCGATGGGGGCCACGTCGATGGTGCCGAGCGCCTTGCCGGCCACGTCGAAGCTGAGCACCTGGCCCTTCTGGGACAGGAGCACGTGGATCGCGTCGCCGTCCGGGCTGATCACGACGTCCTTCGAGCCACCCGGGACGCTCCACGAGCCGAGGACCTCGGTGGCGCCGGGGCCGTAGACGGTCACGGTGGACTCGGGCAGGGGCGTCCCGGCCTTGCGCGCCGCGAGGGACTCCTGGTCGTCGCCCTTGGTCAGGGTGACGACGTCTCCGCTCCGGCTGGCCACGGACAGGGCGATCGTCCCGCCCTCGGACACGGTCTCGGTGAAACGCAGCTCCTCGGCGCTCGCCACGCGGAATGCCTGGCTGCTCGCCACGTACACGGCCTGCCCGTCCGGGCTGAACTCCATGTCGTGGATGAACTCCTGGAGCGGGATCCGCCCCACGACCCGCGCCGTGTCGGTGTCGATGATCTGAATGTGGTTGCTGCTCACCCAGGCGGTGCCGGCGACGGCGGGGGTGGCGAACGCGAGCCCGAGGGCGGCGACGAGGCAGGAGAGGGTTGCGCGCATCGTCGTCCTCCCTACTGGCCGTTGTCGGGGATGGTGCAGAGGTTGCGCCAGTCGTCGTTGATGTTCCCGCAGGAGTCGAGCCAGCTGCCGTAGCTGTCGATGTCCGGGACCTGGCCCATCCAGTAACAGGTCTGCCAGCAGAGCGTCAGGTCCGCCTTCCAGGGGCACGGGTCGGGGTTGTCGGACGTGCCGACCTCCCAGCCAGGGGCGAAGGACGAGCAGCAGTCCGAGAAGGTGTACCCGCGGACGTCGCGGTCCACGACCTCCTGCATCCGCTGCGCCTTGACGTTGAGGGCCTTGATCCTGCTCATTCCGTCTCCCGAGTCCGCTGGTCGCTGTCCGACCGGCTCCAAGTGTTCCTCATCAGGCCACGCAGGTGTAGCCCGGATCCACGAATCGCTGGATGAAGGTCGGATTCCGCTTCAACAGATCCGCGTAGGTCTCGATCCCGATCCGGTACCAGGCACGCAGCCAGTCGCAGTGCGTGAGGTAGGTCTTGCTGGGCTCTCCCTCGAAGAGGAAGTTCACGTGGTGGCACCCGCCGGAGCACACGTAGCGGGCCCAGCAGGTGGAGCAGTCGCTGCGCTCGGCGAGGTTGATGCGCGCGAGCATGTCCGCGCGCTTCTCCGCGTCGATGCCGCCCTCCTGGAGCTGCCCGAGGACGTACTCCTCCTCGCCGGTGAAGCGATGGCAGAGGTGCATCTTGCCGTTGGGCGCGCCCGCGACCATTCCCACGCCCGCGCCGCACGGGTACTCCTTGTTGTGCCCGTTGTGCACGGCCTTGACGATGTTCTGGATGTTCGAGAACCCGTAGTAGTCGCCGCGGACGGCGTGCTCGACGTAGCGGTCCACGAGGACCCGGAAGCCGTCGAGGAGCTTGTCGTACGCGGCGCCGTCCAGGTCGTAGGCGGGGTTCTTCGCGTCCACCGGCGAGCAGCCGACCTCGCGGAACCCGGCGTCGAGCAGGGTCTGGACCGTGTGGGCCACGTCGAGGTTGAGGCGGGTCACGGTCACGCGGGCCACCGCGATCTTCCGGTCCAGCAGGGGGCGGATGCGCTCCATCACCATGTCGTAGGACCCCTTGCCGCTGTGGAAGGGGCGCAGGCGATCGTTCGCCTTGCCGATGGCGTCGAGGCTGACCGTGACGGTGGCGCCGATGTCCTGGAGGAACGAGGCGATGTCGTCGTCGACCAGGGTGCCGTTCGTGGTGATCCCGAAGCTGATCTGGCGACCGGTCTCCTTCGCGCGCAATCGGGCGTGGGCGGCGCCGGCGCGGACGACCTTTGGGTTCAGGAGCGGCTCGCCGCCGAAGAAGGTCAGGCCCAGCGTCTTCGTGTCGGGATCCGCCTGGTCGAAGAGCCAGTCCACGTACTCGACGGCCCGGGCCTCGGTCATGATCGTGGCCTTGCCCTTGTACAGCCCGGCCTCGGCGTAGCAGTAGCCGCAGTTCAGGTTGCAGGTGTGGGCCACGTGCATCACGAGGTTCTTCACGCCGCTGTCGGGCGCGGGGGCCTGGTCCCCGCCGATGCGCATCCCGCGCTCCTCCTCGGGGACGAGCAGGCGCAGGGACACGAGGTCCGCCAGGGCGTCGTTGAGCTCCGAGGGGGGGACGGCGAGGGCCGTGGACAGGGCGTCCACCGTGCCGTCGTCCGAGTAGCCGCCGGCCTCCTCGACCTGGCGCAGCACGCTCACGGTCAGCGGATCCAGCTCGTAAAACGCCGAGGTCGGGACATGAAACGCGAACGGCGTCCCGTTGCGCTCGATGGGAACGACCTCGTCGACCACCAGGTTCATGTGGGCTCCTTCGTGCCTCCGCCGCGGCGCAGGCCACGGGAGAGAATCGCGGCAGACTAGCAGCCGGTTTGCGGGTTCTTGGGGGCAGTTGGCGGCGCGGGCGGTTGGGACGCTCCCGGACGTCCCCTTCCTCGGGAACGCGACGCCGAGGACGCGGTCCCACTCCCCATGTCCCGCCTCCAGCTCGTCCTCTCCGTCGTCGGCGCCCTCGTGGCCGTCCTCGCCCTCAGCCTGCGGCTCCCCACCCGCGCGGAGACCGAGCCCGTCGACCTGCAAGCCCGCGACGCCGCGCTCCTCGCCCCCGCGTTCGAGGACCAGGACCGGCCGAAGTCGTTGATGGACCGGCCCCTGCGCCCCCAGCCCCCCGCGGATCCGCCCCTGTCCTACAACGAAGTGCGCGAGCAGCTCGACGCCGACCGTCGCGCGCTGGGTCGTCGCTGGATGTCGGACGACGACCGGGACTCCGTCCTCGACGAGGCCCGCGAGCTCCTGCGAGCAACGATCCGCGAGGACCTCATCCCGCCCTGGTACGGCACGACGTGGGCGTTCTACGGCACGTCGCAGACTCCGGGGCAGGGGACGATCGCGTGCGGGTACTTCGTCAGCACGGTCTTGAAGCACGCCGGCGTGCGCGTCCACCGGGTGCAGCTCGCCCAGCAGGCCAGCGAGCACATCGTGCGCACCTTCGCCGACCCCGCCGAGGTGGACTACACGTCGGGGCGCACGCCGCTGGAGATCGTCCGCGAGGTCAAGGCGCGAGGCGCCGGGCTCTACGTCATCGGCCTCGACTACCACGTGGGGCTGCTGTCCTGGGACGGGGACGGTCGGGTGGAGCTCTGCCACAGCTCGGTGCTCCCGCCGAGCACCGTCGTTTGTGAGGACGCCGCGCGCGCGGACGCGATGGTCTCCCACGTCCACGTGCTCGGTCCCCTCCTCACGGACCGGGTCGTGGAGGCTTGGATCGAGGGCAAGGGCGTCCCCACCGCGCTCCCCTGACGTCCCGTACCATCGCGTCGTGTCCGCCACCGACAGCGATCCCCTGCTGCAGTTCGTCCGCACGGTGAGCCGCCTCTCGGGGCGCGTCGCGGGATCCGCTGGCGAGCGGCAAGCGCAGGAGCTGGTGGCGGGACGCCTGCACACCCTCGGGTTCGACGTCGTCGTCGAGGGCGCCGTCTGCCCGCCTCCGCCGCCCGGAGTCCTCGCGCTCCATGCCGGGTTCGGCCTGCTCGGCCTGCTCCTGACGTGGTTCGCGCCGCTGCTCGCGGCCACGATCGGCGGGGTCGTGGGGCTGAGCTTCTGGGGTGAACTCCGGGGAGCGCCCTTGATCCTCCAGCGCCTGCTGCTCCGCCGCATCAGCGGGAACATGGTGGGACGCCTCGAGCGGCCAGCCGACGGCCCGACCCGGTCGGACGCGGACCGCAGCGCGATCCCGAAGATCATCGTCACTGCCCACGCCGACGTCGCCCGGAGCGGCACCTTCTTCCAGCCCTGGTTCCGCCGCCTCTGGGACGAGCGCGAGGGGGTGTGGGAGCCCGAGGACGAGGGCAGCGCGCCGACCCGCCGGTCCCGCCTCACTGTCCACCCGGGGACCATCGTGCTCGTGGCGGCGGTGGTGCAGGCGATCGTCGCGCTGGGGGTGGCGGCGGGGCTCGGAGGCATCGTCGTCCCCGTGGCCCTCGGCGCGGCGGGCATCGTGCACCTCGGCCTCGCCTTGCTCGCCGTGGACTGGTGGCGCTCGCCGCCCGTGGAGGGCGCCATCGACAACGGCTCGGGGTTGAGCGTCCTGGTCTCGCTGGCGGAGGAGCTCGCGAGCGACCCCCTCGAGACAGCCGAGCTGTGGATGGTGGCCACCGGAGATCGGGAGCCCGACGCGGGCGGCATGGAGGCGTTCCTCTTCCAGTTCGGGACGCTGCTGGATCCCCGGAACACCGCCATCGTGAACCTGGACGACGTGGGCCGCGGGCGCCTGCATGTGGGCACGTCCGAGGGGCGCTGGGACCGGCTTCCGTACCGGCCGCTGGTGGTGGGCCTCGCCGAGCGCCTGGCCCGCAGCGGCGAGTTCGGGGAGGTGGGGCTCGCGGACCTGACGGGCCGGACCGACGCGGGGCCGGCGACGGAGGCGGGGTTCTCCGCGGTGACGCTCACGGGGCTGCTCGACGGACGCTCGCCGCCGGAGCTCCACACCGCCCAGGACCGCTTCGACGCCGTCGAGGCCGACACCCTGCAGGCGGCCCGGGACTTCGCCCTCGCCCTGGTGCGTCGCCTGGACGAGGAGCTGGGGGTCGCGCCCACGCCGAGCCAGCGCACGGTGACCAGCAGGCGGCCTTCTTCCCTGGACGCGGGGGTCCTGAAGACCGAGGATGCAGCGGTGGAGTCCCCATGAACCAGGCCCGACTGCTCGCCCTCGCCTTGCTCCTCGCTGTCGTCCCCGGCGGCACCGCGTGCGTCTGCCCGCCCTGGGTGTGCGGATGGCCGGACGACGACGGGGTCGACCGCTTCCGGGATGACGACGACCGCGAGGATGACGACGACGCGGCGTCCGACGATGACGACGCTGCGGACGACGACGACGACGTCTCCTCGCTGGACGCCCTGTCCTTCGTCATGAGCTTCGAAGCCCAGGCATCCGGCGACGACGACGACTCGGCGTCCGACGACGACGACTCGGCCGCCTCCGACGACGGGGTCACGGACATCGAGGGCACGCTGGTGACCCGCTACTGGCGCGACCACGACGGCGGCGACCTCCTCTGCGAGCAGCACGTGGCCTTCGACGGGGAGGCCCGGTTCGAGGGCGCCCCCGGGTGCGACGGCTGCGCCGGGTTCCTGCAGCTCCGGGCGAGCTCGGTGGTCGACGTGAGCAACCCCATCCTCGACGACGACCACTGCGATCCGTCGCTCGCCGCCGAGAACGGGCTCGACTACGGACGCCTGCTGCTGCGTCCCATCGGCGTGGGCGGCCTCGGCGACTTCCTCTCCATCGCGCTCCTCGACGCGGAGATCGGCATCGCCGAGGGCCTCGCCTTCGCGCCGGGCGAAGACCTGACGTACGCCGCGCAGGCCGAGGGCCTCGCCGAGTCTGGGGCCGTGCTGACCCACGGGGGGTACCTGCGGAGCACCGAGGGCGGGATGGTGGAAGGCGCGGGCATCGATCAGGCGGCCGGGACGCCCGACGGCGGCGACGAGTGGTTCGCGTTCTGGCGCGTCTTCCGCGAGCCGAGCGCGAACCCCTTCGAGGGCGAAGGACTCCGCGGCGTCTACGGGGCGACGAGCGTGTGGATCGTCTTCCCGCGCTGAGCCTCCCCCTTCGTGCCCTGGTCCTGCTCGTGGCGCTGCCGGCGTCGGCGCCGGCCGGGGTCGTCTCCGGCGAGATCGTCTCCTTTCCTGACGGCGAGCCCCTGGCGGGGGTGCAGGTACTCGCGCGCGACCCGCGCGGTGCATCGGCCGCGGGGGTGACGGACAGCGACGGTGCCTTCCTCATCGAGGGGGTCGACCCGGGGTGGGTGCGCGTCCAGGCGGTCCCTCCCTCGACGATGAACCGGATCGGCGCCTACGCCGGCGACGTGAGCGCGTTCTGCGCCGCGGAGACGTATCGCCTCACGGACGAGGTCGACGGCGTGGTGATCGAGCTCCCTGGCGGCGGATCGATCGAGGGGATCCTGCGGGACCACGGCGGCGCGCCGTCGGCAGGAGCCGTCACCGCTCAGGGGGTTGACGCGCTGAACAGCGCCCTGCGGCGGGTCGCCGAGGCCGACGGGGGAGGGGAGTTCGCGGTCCTCGGGCTCGCCAGCTGGGTGGCGGCCGGCGAGGTCGTCCCGGGCGCCTACCGCGTGTCCGCGCAGCTCGACGGGGAGCCGCCGTTCTACGCCCCGGGGACCTGGTCGCTGGGCGAGGCGGAGCTCATCCCGGCCGTCCGCGACGAGGTGACCGCGCTGGACCTGAGGCGCCCGGCGGGCGCGGACCTGTCGGGGGAGGTGCGCTTCGCGGGGGCGGGCGTGGCCGGCGCCTCCGTCGAGGTGTACGCCGGTGGCTTCGGGGTGGTGTGGCAGGGGACGACGGACGCAGACGGGGCCTGGGTCGCCGAGGACGTCCCGGGCGCGGGGCTCACCGTCCGGGTGCGCGCGGATGGGACCGCGGAGACCTGGTACGGAGGCTCACCCGGTCCGTCGGGGGCCGCAGTGTTCGCCGGGGGGACCGCGTCCGATCTCGGCGCGCTCGGCTTGCTCTCGTCGGTGTCGTACTCCCTGACGGTCACGGGCGAGGACACCCCCATCGACGGGAGCGCCCAGGTGGCGCTGGGCGCCGCGGACGGCACGGCGCTGCGGACGGTGGTGGTGGGGCTCGTCGACGGGGAGGCGACCGTGGCGGGTCTGCCCGCCGACCCCCTGTTCCTCACCGTGAGCGTCGGAGGCTGGCTGCCCGTGACCATCCTCGTCGACGGAGCGGGGGGCGCGGCCGAGGTCGACCTCGCGGCGGCACACGCCGTGCCGGTGGCCGTTCGGCGTCGGATCGGCGGGAGGCCTCTGCGCGGGGCGCGGGTCACTGCCTGGGACGGCGAGGTGGCGCTTGGGCAGGCGACCACCGACGGCGACGGCGCCGCTTCGATCGCCGGCCTCCCGGCGGGCCCGGTCACGCTCTCGGCGGTCTGGGAGCCGTTCTGCGCCGCGGACCCCGGCCTCGTCCCGCGATGGTCCGGGGAGGCCCGGGCCCAGGAGCACGCCGATCCGGTCGATCTCTCTGCCGCCGAGGCGGTCGGCTTCGCGCTGCCCAGCGACCGGGACCGGGACGGCATGGACGACGTGTGGGAGCTCGCCTGGGGCCTCGACTGGGGGCGGCGCGACGGGGACGAGGATCCCGACGGGGACGGGGCGTCCAACGGCGACGAGTACCGCGCCCACACGGACCCCTTGGGGCCCTCAGACCCGATTTCGGGTTGCTCGCTCGCCGCGTCGGACCCAACGTGCGTCCCAGCGTCGCTCGCCGGGCTCCTCGTCCTGCTCGCCGGCGCGGGTCGGCGCCGTGGTGGCCGCCGGTCCCCGGACCCCCGAGCGAGCCCCGCCTCGCTGCTCTAGACTCCGCCGCCGTCCCGGCCCTGCCGGCCATCCAGGTCCTCCCGGAGAGACGTGTCCATGTCCCAGCCCAAGCGCTCCATCCCCGTCGAGCGGGGACCCGCCCTCACCCAGCTCCTCGACAAGATCGCCGATCGCAGCGCCACCGTCGGCGTGATCGGCCAGGGCTACGTCGGTCTGCCCCTGGCCGTCGTCGTGGCCGAGGCTGGCTTCGACGTCACCGGCTACGACATCGCCGCGGACAAGGTCGCCCAGCTGAACGAAGGCAGCTCCTACATCGGGGACATCCCCGACGAGCGCCTCAAGGCGCAGATCGACGCAGGGCTGTACCGGGCGCGCGCCGCCTTCGACGACCTCGGTGCGATGGACGTCATCTCCATCTGCGTGCCCACGCCCCTGTCGAAGACCCGCGACCCGGACATCTCCTACATCGTCGCCGCCGCCGAGAACGTGGTCGCCCAGCTCCGCCCGGGGCAGCTCATCGTGCTCGAGTCCACGACCTACCCCGGCACGACCGAGGAGCTCGTCCTCCCCATCTTCGAGCGCACGGGCCTCAAGGTCGGGATCGACTACTTCCTGTGCTTCTCGCCCGAGCGCGTCGATCCGGGCAACCCCCGCTTCGACATCCGCAACACCCCGCGCCTGATGGGCGGCATCACCACCGCTTGCATCGAGGCCGGCGCGGCCATGTACGGCTCGTTCCTCGAGCAGGTCGTCTCCATGAGCTCGACCCAGGCAGCGGAGATGGCGAAGCTGCTCGAGAACACCTTCCGCGCGGTGAACATCGGCCTCGTGAACGAGGTGGCGCTCATGTGCCGCAAGCTCGGCCTCGAGTCCTGGGAGGTCATCGACGCCGCGGCGACGAAGCCCTTCGGCTTCATGAAGTTCTACCCGGGCCCCGGCCTCGGCGGGCACTGCATCCCCGTGGATCCGCACTACCTGAGCTGGATCCTCAAGACGCTGAACTACACCGCTCGCTTCGTGGAGCTCGCGTCCGAGGTGAACACCTCGATGCCCACGTACGTGACCGAGCTCGTGACCGATGCCCTGAACGAGCGCAAGAAGCCCGTGAACGGCAGCCGGGTCGTCATCCTGGGGATCGCCTACAAGGCCAACGTGTCCGACGTGCGCGAGAGCCCGGCGCTGGACGTCATCGAGCTGCTCCGGGCCAAGGGCGCCGAGGTCGTCTACCACGACCCCTTCGTCCCCTCCGTCCGCCTGGGCCACGGCACCCAGACCAGCGAGCCCCTGACGGACGAGCTGCTGTCCGGCGCGGACTGCGTCGTCATCACCGCGGCCCACTCCTCCATCGACTGGCGGCGCGTGTCGAACCTCGCCCCGGCTATCGTGGACACCCGCAACGCCACGCGGGACGTGGAGTCCCCGAAGGCGACCATCCACAAGCTCTGAGCGGCCCCGCCGCCAGGCGGAGTCCATGAGTCGATGAAGAGAGCGCTCCAGCTCGTGCTGGTGCTCGCCCTGGGCGCCGGCGCGCTGTGGCTGGCCCTGCGGGAGGTGCACGTCGACGAGTTCGTCGCCGCGCTGCGCACGGTGCGGCCGGGCATGTTCGCGCTCGGCTTCGCCTCGTTCCTCCTGCTGCACATCCTCCGCGCCGTCCGCTGGGGCGGCCTGGTCGACGCGGTCAAGGACGGGGTGAGCTTCCGCACCGCCCTGTCCATCTGCTCGGTGGGCTTCATGCTCATCAACCTGCTGCCGTTCCGCCTCGGCGAGTTCACCCGCCCGTACCTGCTCCTCGATCGCGAGGACGTGCCCTTCGGCAGCGGCATGGCGACGGTCCTCGTGGAGCGGGTGCTCGACGTGGTGGCCCTCGGCGTCATCTTCGTGGGCGTCCTCGCCTTCGCGGACGTCCCTGCCTACACGGTCGACATCGGCGAAGGGGCCGCGCAGTTCGACCTCGTCCGCGCCGCGCGCACCGGGATCCTCGGAGTGCTGATCCCCGTGGGGATCGCGATCGTGCTCCTGCTGATCCTCGGTGACCGGGGCGTCGCCCTCGTGGAGCGGCTCCGGGACCGGATGCCCGCGCTGCTTCGCCTCCCGCTCACGCTCGGCGCGCGCTTCCTCTCGACATTCCTGGTCGCGCTCCGATCGCTGGGGTCGGTGCGGCGCGCCGTGCCGGTGGTGTTCTGGACGGGGGCCTTGTGGTTCCTCAACGTCCTCAGCATCTACTGCACCGTCCGGGCGTTCCCGTTCGGCGACGTCGTCGACTTCTGGGGGGCGGCGACGATCCTCGTCGTGATCTGCCTCGCGCTCATCGCGCCGGCGCCCCCCGGGTTCGCGGGCGTGTTCGAGTTCGCGTGCACGGTGGCCCTGGCGATCTTCGCCATCGGGCCGTCCCAGGCGGCGGCCTTCGCGGTCCTGCTGCACGGCAGCCAGTTCGTGCTGGTCACGGTGATCGGGGTGTACTTCGTGGCGGTGGACAAGATCTCCATGCGGGCCCTGATGGACACGCTGGGGCAGCTGCGCGAGCAGGGCGGGGCCGAAGCGACGTGAGCCGTGTGCCCGGCCGGCTGGCGCGGGCCGTGCAGGGTTCAGTGGAGACGCCGGGCAGGCGGAGGAGTGACCATGCGGAATCGAAGCGCGCTGATCTGGGCCCTGTGGCTCGCCCTGACCCTCGGGATCGCCGGGTGCCCCGTGGGCGACGACGACGACAGCAGCGCCGCGAACGACGACGACGCGGCGAACGATGACGACGCGGCGGACGACGACGACGCAGCGGACGACGACGACGCGGCGAACGACGACGACGCGGCGGACGACGACGACGCAGCGGACGACGACGACGCAGCCGACGACGACGACGCGGCGGACGACGACGACGCAGCCGACGACGACGACGCAGCCGACGATGACGACTCGGCGGAGCCGTGCGGGATCGGCCAAATGACCACGAGCCTCGAGGTCCGCCTCGCGGGCGCCGCCGGGACGAGCTTCTCCACGAGCGATGCCCTCGACTACGTCGCCATCGTGAACAACCCGTGTCCCTTCGACGTGGACATGGAGTCCATCAGCACCTGCCTCGTGGGCTCCTGGGCCACGAACCCGGACAACGGGCCGTCGGTGGGCCTCGGCATCGCCTGCGGGGATGCGATCACCACCAAGACGGTCCCCGCGAACGACACCCTCGAGGAGTCCGTGGCCGTGGGCACGCTCGGCGCCGGCACCTACACCGCCACCGCCGACTTCGACGTCCTCGCGCTGCCGGACGCGACCTCGGCGACCTTCACGGTCCAGTAACGCCCGCGGCGGTCAGCCCTCCTCGGGCTCCGCGATCGACGCGCGCGCCGCCCGCTCCTCCTCCTCGGTGGGGGGGCGGGCGTCGGCCGTCGTGCGTCGGAAGCGGGCGATCATGATCGGCTCCCCCGCCGCGACCTTCTTCCGCTCGTAGTTCGTGGCGATGTGGCCTTCGAGGAGCAGCGCCGCGTGGCCATCGCCGCCGTGGAGATCCGCGGTGAACGCGAGCTCCTCCCACATCTCGTTGTCGAAGACCGCGCGGGCGAGGGGGCCGTAGGGCGCGAAGTCGCTCTGCACCTGGACCACGCCCCCGTGGGACACGCGCGAGGCGAGGAGCGCCGCGAAGCTCGGCTGGAGCAGGCGGTGCTTGTGGTGCCGGTCCTTCGGCCACGGGTCGGGGTGGTTGATCCACACCTCGGTGATCTCGCCCTCGTCGAAGTAGGTGTCGAGGTAGCCGAAGCTCTGGTGCATCACCCGGAAGTTCGTGTGGCCCGCGTCCCGCGCCTTCTTGCCCGTCAGCCACACCCGCTTGTACCGGATCTCCACGCCCACGAAGGCCGCGTCGGGCCGCTGGCCCACGAGATCCCGGAAGAAGAAGCCGTTTCCGGGGCCGATTTCGAGCACCAGGGGCGCGTCGGCGTCCGCCCCGATCTCGTCCCGCCAGCGACCGCGGAACGCCGCCGCCTCCTCACCCGGGACGACGTACGGGTGGAGCTCGTGAATCTTGTTCACATAGGGGTTCACATCGGACCGTCCGCGCTCCGACGAGAACGCCTCGCGCAGGCGCCCGGGGATCTTCCCGAAGCGGGAGTCGTCGACGAGGTCCCGGGGCTCGGGGTCGCTGGGTGAGGACTCGTCCGTCCGGTCGGAGGTGTCTGCCATGGTCTCTCCGGCCTCGGTGACCGCCGGCTGTCCAGGGTCGTCCGGGCTCGCATCGGGCGCCGAGCCCGCGTTCGCCTTCCAGGTGGCGCCGCCCTCGTAGACTTCCTTCTTCCAGATGGGCACGCGCTCCTTGAGGGTGTCGATGCCCCATCGGCAGGCAGCGAAGGCGGCGTCCCGGTGCGCGGACGCGGCGGACACGACGACCGCGGCCTCTCCGATGTCCACGACCCCGAGCCGGTGGTGCATCGCCATCGCGAGCCCGGGCCACCTCGCCTCGGCCTCGTCGCACAGCGCCGACATCTGCGTCCGCGCCATCTCGTCGTAGGCCTCGTACTCCAGGCGCACCACGGCGCGCCCCTCGTGGTGGTTGCGGACGGTCCCCACGAAGGTGCAGACCCCGCCGCGGGTGGGCCCGCTCACCACCTCCTCGACGGCGCGTACATCCAGGGACGCCGTCCCCAGGTAGACCCGGCCCGAGCCACCGCCGAGGGGCGGGATGAAGGCGACCTCGTCCCCGTCGGCGAGGGAGTGGTCCGCCTCGACGTAGGCCTGGTTCACCGCGTACATGACCGGGAGGCGCTGGCCGTCTTCGTCCCGCAGGTCGGGGAACAGTCGGGCGTAGAGCCCGCCCACGGTCTCGTCGGCTTCGATAGCGACGGAGTCCTCGTCCTTGCCCGAGCGCTCCCGGAGGACGGCGAAGTAGCGGACGAGAACGGTCACGGCGGGCTCCTCGGTGCCTTGGGAGAGGGCCGCGGAAGGTACAATGCCGCGCCATGAACGTCGACCGGCTGCTTCCCTGCCTCCTCGCCGCCGCCCTCGCCGGATGCCCCGGCCAGGACGCCCAGCTCGGCTCCCTCATCGAGGACGCGGACCAGCGCGCCGTCGCCCAGACGGGCAGCCGGGACACGGCGGTCCCCGCCTCGAACGTCCGCGTGAACCCCTACCAGAAGCGCGAGGGGCTCCACATCGACATGCCGTACCTCGCCGGGCGCGAGTTCGACGCGATCGATCCCGAGGACGTAGCCGAGCAGCTCGGGGTCGAGGTCTCCCGCGAGGAGATCGCGCCCCAGCACGCCCACGTCGTCTTCGACAAGGCGGAGATCTGGACACTGGACGGAGTCGTCTACCGGGTCCGGTCCCCGCTCGCCCACCCCATGGACATCCCCACGGCCCTCGGCGTCTCGGGCTTCCCCTTGTCGCTGGGGACGCCGATCGACGCGGCGAAGCTCGTTCGCTGGAACCGCAAGTGGGGGACCCGCCGGATCGAGCTCATCCGCACCGAGGACGACCCCCGCCTCTTCGCGTTCATCGACGTGTGGGACTTCCTCCCGCGGGAGAAGCGGTAGTCGCGCCTCGCTCGGGCGCGGACGTCTGACGGCGCCGCCGTCGACTTTGTTTTCAAACCCGACGAGCCCGGCCTGGGCGGGGCCTGTACCCTCCCGCGCCGTGTCTGCCCCGAACCCCTCCGCCGACGTCCGTGACCTGGTCCACCTGGACCCGGATCACCCAGGCTTCAAGGACGCCGGGTACCGCGCTCGACGGGACCTCATCGCGAAGATCGCCCTCGACTACACGAGCGGCGACGAGGTCCCGGACGCCCCGTACACCGAGGAGGAGCACGCGGTCTGGCGGGAGATCCTCCAGCTCCTCCGCCCTCAGCACGAGGAGCACGTCTGCGAGCCCATCCTCGTGATGCAGCGCAAGCTGCCACTGCCCCGGTACCAGATCCCCCAGCTCTCCTTCGTGAACGAGCGCCTCACCCCCCGCAGCGGCATGCGGATGGAGCCCGTCATGGGGCTGGTGAAGGTGCGGACCTTCCTGTCGCTCCTCGGCAAGGGCGTATTCCCGAGCACCCAGTACATCCGGCACCACAGCCGACCCTGGTACACCCCCGAGCCGGACGTGGTGCACGAGCTGATCGGCCACATGGCCTCGCTCGCCCTGCCGGACATCGCGGACGCCAACCGCACGATGGGGCGCGCCGCGGTGGACGCGACGGAGACGGAGCTCGCGCGGCTGGAGCACGTGTACTGGTACGTGCTGGAGTTCGGGCTGTGCATGCAGGGGGGGGCCGTCAAGGCCGTCGGCGCGGGCCTGTTGAGCAGCTCCGGGGAGCTCCAGGCCATCGAGAGCGGCCCCGAGCTGCGGGACTGGGACCTGGACGCCATCGCGGCCACCCCCTACGACCCCACGCGCATGCAGCCCCACCTCTTCGTGGCACCTTCATACCGGCGGCTGATCGACGACGTGGTCGGCTGGACCGAGCGGGGCGGCTGGCGCGACCACTCGCCTTCGCTGGTCAAGACGGCGCCCATCGTCTATCCCTCGGCGCCTTGACCGACTACCGCCGAGCCGACCGGGTCGCCCGATCCCTGCAGGACGAGCTGAGCTCCCTCATCCGCCGCGAGGTCCGTGACCCGCGGGTGAAGGACGTGACGCTCACCCGCATCGACATGACCCCCGACCTGCGCGAAGCCACCGTGTGGTTCACGCCGCTGGGTGGGATCGACGACGACGACCGCGTCGCGGAGCTCGCGGCGGGGCTGAAGAAGGCCGCGCCCTTCCTCCAGGGCCGCGCGGGGCGGGCGCTGCGGCTGCGGAACACCCCGCGCCTGCGGTTCCGGTACGACAAGGGCGTCGCGAACCTCGTCCACATGCACGAGCTGATGGCCACCATGCAGACCTCGAGCCCCGAGGAGTCCGATGAGGACGGTTCGGACGAGGCGGCGGAGTCGAACGATGGGTAGGCGGCGCAAGCGCGGCTTCCGGTCCGACGAGCTGCTCCAGGGCGTGCTGCTCGTGGACAAGCCGGCGGGGATGACGTCCCACGACGTCTGCCAGAAGGTCCGCTACGCCCTGCGCCTCGGCAAGGTGGGTCACGGCGGGACGCTCGACCCCTTCGCCACCGGCCTGCTCCCCTTGATGCTCAACGGCGCCACCCGCCTGATGCCCTACGTCCAGACGCAGGACAAGGGGTACGACGCGGTGGTGCGGCTCGGGATCACCACCGACACCCTCGACCCGGACGGTGAGGTCACGGGGCAGGCGGACGCGTCCGGGCTCGACGACGATGCAATCCGCGCCTGCGTCGCGGAGTTCGTGGGTCCGCAGACCCAGACGATCCCCGCGTACTCGGCCAAGCGCGTCGACGGCAAGCACCTCTACGAGTACGCCCGCGCGGGCGAGGAGGTGGAGCTGCCGACGAAGGACATCGTCATCCACTCCATCGACATCCACTCGATCGAGCGGGTCGAGCCGGAGACCGTGGACGTGGCCCTGTCGGTGCACTGCTCGGTGGGGACGTACGTACGCACGCTCGCCGCGGACATCGGGAGCAAGCTCGGCGTCGGCGGCCACCTCTTCTCCCTGCGGCGGACGAAGGCGGGCCAGCACGTCCTCGACGGCGCGATCCCGCTGGACCGCATCCTGGATCAGGCCGCGGTGTGGCGGGACGAGCGGACGGCCCAGGCGGACGCAGGCAACCCCGTCCGGTTCGAGGCCGAGCGGAACGCGCGCGTGTGGAAGGAGTTCCTCGCCGACGCGCTGCGGCCGGTCGAGGAGCTGGTCGGGGCGCCGGTCGTCACCGTCCCCGAGGAGCTCGTCGAGGCCGTCCAGGGGGGCTCGCCGTTGCGGCGCCGCGATGTGGAGGCGATGGGCGTGGAGCCCTTCCGTCCGGGCGACCGCCTGGTCTTGCGCCACCCCGACGGGCTGCGCAGCGTCGCGCTCGTCAAGGCCAAGGTGGCCTCGGGCGCCATGGGGCGACTCTCCGCCGACGGCGTCGTCCTGCAGGTGGAGCGCGTCCTTCGCTGAGGGCGTCGCGTCCCGCGGGCCGCTCGTCGGCACCGGCGGGGTTGACAGGCGGTCCCTCGATCCGTACCTTCCCGCGCGACCTGGGTCAGGCATTCGGCCAGCGCCCCGGTCATCACCCCAATCTGCGGTGCGCGATACCCGGTCCCCGAAGGGACGGCCGGCACCGGCGGAGACAAGAACATGACGCCTGAGCGCAAGACCGAGCTCGTCACCCAGTTTGCCCAGCACGACGGAGACACGGGCTCCCCCGAGGTCCAGATCGCCATCCTCACGGAGCGCATCCGCCACCTCACCGAGCACTTCCGCACCCACCACAAGGACCACGCCAGCCGGCGCGGCCTCCTCAAGCTGGTGGCGCGTCGCCGCGGCCTGCTCGACTACCTCAAGCGTGTCGAGTACGCGCGGTACCAGACCATCATCAAGGAACTGGGGATTCGTAAGTAGCCCCACAGTGAAGGCCCGCCTCTCCGGCGGGCCTTCGCGCTTGGCTTCGGGGCACGTCCCCGGGCCGCGGCTCCACAGAGGAGCCACCGGGAGCGCGGTTCCGCTCCCGCACAGGCGGTGCTCTTCCCGAGCGGAGCGCACCACCCTTCGAGGACGAACCTCACGCCGGGACGCGGTCTCGCGGCGTGCTCGAGGGGCACCCACTCATGGCGGTCCACGGAATCCCCGGGCGTTGGCCCGGACCGGACTGCTTCGACCGCAACGAAGGACTGCCACACCATGGCAATGATCAAGAAGTCCATTGAGCTCAATGGACAGACCCTCACCATCGAAACCGGTCGCATCGCCAAGCAGGCGGGCGGCGCCGTCCTCATCTCCATGGGTGAGTCGGTCGTGCTCGTCGCGGCCACCGGCAACAAGAAGGCGACCCCCGGTCGCGACTTCCTGCCGCTGACCTGCGAGTACCGCCCCAACAGCTTCGCCTCCGGTCGCATCCCCGGCGGCTACTTCAAGCGTGAGGGCCGGCCCGGACCGAAGAGCATCCTCGTGGCGCGCCTCATGGACCGCCCGATGCGCCCGCTCTTCCCCAAGACCTGGCGCGCGGAGATCCAGCTCTTCGCCCAGCCCGTGTCCCACGACATCGAGAACAACACGGACGTCCTCGCCGTGACCGGCGCGTCCTGCGCGGCTCACATCTCGGACGTGCCGTTCGACGGTCCCATCGCCTGCGTGCGCGTCGGCCGGGTCGACGGTGAGTTCATCGCGAACCCCACCAAGACCCAGCTCGAGAGCAGCGACTTCAACATGGTCCTCGCGGCCACGTCCGACGCCATCACGATGGTCGAGGGCGGCATGGAGCAGGCCAGCGAGGAGGACGTCGTCGCGGCCCTGGAGTTCGGCTTCGCCGCGTGCCAGCCGCTCATCCAGCTCCAGAAGGACATCGCGGCCGAGTGCGCGAAGGAGAAGATGCCCATCCCCGAGGCGAAGGACATCTCCGAGCTCGTTGCCCAGGTCGAGGCGGACTTCAAGGACAAGATCGTCGAGTGCTTCGGCATCGCCGGCAAGCACGAGCGCAGCGACGCCATCTCCGCCGTCAAGAAGGAGGCCGTGGCCGCCATCGCCGGCGAGGACGCGGACGAGGCCCTCATCCGCGACGTCAAGGACGCGTTCGGCAAGGTCGTGAAGACCTCGATGCGCACCCGCCTCATCGCCACGAACGTCCGCATGGACGGCCGCGGCCCGAGCGACATCCGCGACATCAGCGTCGAGGTCGGCGTCCTCCCCCGCGTGCACGGCTCCGCGCTGTTCACCCGCGGTGAGACGCAGGCCCTCGTGACCACGACCCTCGGCACGCGCCTCGACGAGAAGCGCATCGACGAGATCGACGAGCAGGGCTGGAGCAAGTTCTTCCTGCACTACAACTTCCCGTCCTACTCGGTCGGGGAGTGCCGTCGCATCTCGGGCCCCGGTCGCCGCGAGATCGGCCACGGCATGCTCGCGCAGCGCGCCGTGACCCCGGTCGTCCCGGACCACGAGGACTTCAGCTACACGATCCGCGTGGTGTCCGACATCACCGAGTCGAACGGCTCGTCCTCGATGGCGTCGGTGTGCGGCGCGTCGCTGGCCATGATGGACGCCGGTGTCCCGGTGAAGGCGCCCTGCGCCGGCATCGCGATGGGCCTCATCAAGGAGGGTGACGACTACGTCGTCCTCTCCGACATCACGGGCGACGAGGACCACCTCGGCGACATGGACTTCAAGGTGACGGGCACCGCCGAGGGCGTGACCGCCTTCCAGCTCGACACCAAGATCAAGGGCGTCAGCTCCGAGATCATGACGAAGGCCCTGCACCAGGCGCGCGACGCCCGGCTGCACATCCTCGGGAAGATGAACGAGGTCATCTCCGAGGGCCGTGAAGAGATGAGCCAGTGGGCCCCGCGCATCACGCAGCTCAAGATCAAGCAGAGCCGCATCCGCGACGTGATCGGACCCGGTGGCAAGACCATCAAGGGCATCGTCGAGGCGACCGGCGCCCAGGTGAACGTGGACGACGACGGCACCGTGACCGTGGCTTCCCCCGACGGGGACGCCTCGGACAAGGCCATCAAGATGATCCGCGAGCTCACCCAGGAGGCCGAGATCGGCAAGCTCTACCTGGGCATCGTCAAGAAGGTCGTCGACTTCGGCGCCTTCGTGGAGATCTTCCCCGGCACCGACGGCCTCGTGCACATCAGCGAGCTCGCCAAGGGCCGCGTGAACAAGGTCACCGACGTGGTCCAGGAGGGCGACGAGGTCCTCGTGAAGTGCCTCGACGTGGACAAGTCCGGCAAGATCCGGCTGTCCCGCAGCAAGGCGCTCGGCGAGAGCCTGGCCCCCCTCGGCGGCGCGCCCGCCGAGGCGTAGCCGCTGATGGAGCGTCCGCGCGTCACCCTGCGCCTGAAGCGTCTTCATCCCGGCCGGGATGAGGATCTGCCCCTGCCCCGTCTCATGACGGCGGGGGCGGCAGGCATGGACGTGGTCGCCGCGATCGACGCTCCCCTGACCATCCAGCCCGGCGCCCGCGCCGCGATCCCCACGGGGCTCGCGTGCGCGGTGCCGCCTGGCTGGGAGGTCCAGGTCCGCCCCCGCTCGGGGCTGGCCTTCCGCGCCGGGATCACCGTCGCGAACGCCCCCGGCACTGTCGACAGCGACTATCGCGGCGAGCTCAAGGTCCTCCTGGTGAACCTGGGGGACGAGCCGTTCGTGGTGGAGCGGGGGATGCGCGTGGCCCAGCTGGTCATCGCTCAGGTTCCGCACGTGGACGTGGTCCTCGTGGAGGATCTCGAGGCCACGGAGCGCGGAGCGGGAGGGTTCGGGTCGACGGGACTCGGGACTTCCGCCAAGCTTCCGACCCCCGGCTGACCGGGGATATCGGCGCGCCCGCGCCGAAGACATCAAGAAGGTAGTTCGATGCTCGACACGCTCACCGAAGGCTTCCGCAACGTCCGCCTGCGCATGGCGGGGCAGGCGAAGATCTCCGAGGACGACATCAACCAGGCCGTCCGCGACGTGCGCGTCTCGCTGCTCGAGGCGGACGTGGACTACGGCGTCGTCAACGGGTTCATCGAGCGGGTCAAGGAGCGCAGCCTCGGCGAGGTCGTCCAGCTCAAGGCGAAGACCAAGGCCAAGGACGTGATGCAGGTCACCCCGGGTGACCACTTCGTGCGCATCTGCCACGAGGAGCTCGTGGCCCTCATGGGCCCCGTGGACGTGGAGCTTGAGTACGCCAACAAGGGGCCGACGGCCATCATGATGGTCGGGCTGCAGGGGTCGGGGAAGACGACGACCTCGGGCAAGCTCGCCCGCTACCTCAAGAGCAAGGGCAAGAAGCCCATGCTCGTCGCCGCGGACACGTACCGCCCGGCGGCCGTCCAGCAGCTCATGGTGCTGGGCCGCAAGCTCAACATCCCCGTGTTCTCCCTGCGCGGCATGAAGCCGCCCGATCTGTGCGCCATGGCGATGCAGCAGGCGAGCTCCGTCGGCCGCGACGTGGTCATCCTCGACACCGCCGGCCGCCTCGCCATCGACGACGAGCTCATGTCCGAGCTGGGGGAGATCCACAAGCGGACCAACCCCCGCAACGTCCTGTTCGTCTGCGACGCGATGATCGGCCAGGACGCGGTGAAGACCGCGAACGCCTTCCATCAGCGCCTCGCGCTCTCCGGCTTCGTCCTCACCAAGCTCGACGGTGACGCCCGCGGCGGCGCGGCGCTCTCCATCAAGGAGGTCACCGGCGTCCCGGTGAAGTACGTCGGCATGGGCGAGGGGCTCGACCGCCTCGAGGAGTTCCGGCCCGAGGGGCTCGCCTCGCGGATCCTCGGCATGGGCGACGTCGTCGGCCTGATGAAGGACTTCGAGGAGGTCGTCGACGCCGAGAAGGCCGAGGAGGACGCCCAGAAGCTCCTGTCCGGCGACTTCAACTTCGACGACTTCCTGGAGCAGATGCGCACCATCCAGAAGATGGGCCCGCTCCAGGAGGTGTTCGACAAGATGCCCTTCTTCGGCGACATGATGCCGAAGGGGTTCAAGATCGATGACCGCGAGCTCGTCCGCATCGAGGCGATGATCAACTCGATGACCAAGGCCGAGCGCCGGAACCCGGACATCATCAACGACTCCCGGGCGATGCGGATCGCCAAGGGCTCCGGTCACGCGAAGAAGGACATCAAGGGCCTCCTCGAGCGCTTCAACATGGCGCGCGTGATGATGAAGGAGATGGGCCGCGCGACGGGGATGATGGGCAAGGTCCCGGGTCTGCGTCAGGCGGCGGGCCTGCGGCGCCTCAAGCGCCAGGGCATCTCCATGGACCCGTCCATGCTCAGCAACCTGCAGAACATGGCGGCCAGCGGGGACATGCCGAACCTGCCGGGGATGCCCGGAATGCCGGGGATGCCGGGCGAGCGCAAGTCCAGCGGCGACCCGAAGAAGAAGAAGGCGGCGCGCAAGGCCGCCCGCAAGGCCCGCAAGAAGGGCCGCCGCAAGTAGCGAGCCCGGGGCTGTGTCCTCCGCGGACTGGCCGATCCAGGCCCTGATGGCGCGCCACCTCGGCGACGCGGTCATGGCCCTCCCTGCACTGCGCCTCCTCGCCGACGCGTTCCCGGACCGGGAGCTGCGGGTGCTGGCCCGTGGGCCGAGCGCGGATGCGCTGCGGAGGCAGGGGAGGTGGACGGTGCGGCCTCCCGAGGAGCTGGGGCGCGGCCCTGTCGTGCTGTTCGCGGCGTCGCTGCGGGTGGCCTTCGCGGCGGTGACGGCGGGGGCGTCGCCGCGGATCGGGCTCGCAGGGGACGGGCGCCGGGCGCTGCTGAGTCACGTGGTTCGAGGGCCGGCGGAGGCGCTGCCGGAGCGTGTCTCTGGGCGGCGGCTGCCGCGGTTGCTCGTGCGGGAGCACCAGGGGGATGCCTGGCTGCGGGTGGCGGAGGCGGCGGTGGCCCGGCTGGGCGGCGGGCCTTCCAGCGCCGGGGCCGGCGATCGCTCAGGTGGCGCCTGGGTCCCCGGGCCGGACGCGGCGGCGAGAGGCGACGCGGCCTGGGAGGCCGCGGGTCGACCGGACGTGGTCGTGCATCCCTGCGTCGCGGGGGCGGCGACGAAGGGGTGGCGGACGGTTCGGTGGCGGGCCGTGGTGGAGCGGCTCGGGAGCCGATGCGTCGTCACGGGGGGGCCGTCGGAGGCGGACGCTGCGCTGGTGGAGGCCGTTGGAGGCCGCGGGCTCGCAGGGGACCGTGCGCTGCCGGTGGACGTCTGGGCGGCTCTGGCCATGCGCGCGGGCACGGTGATCGCGCCGGACACGGGCGTGGGGCACCTCGCGCGGGCCGCTGGAGTGCGGGTCGTCTCGCTGTTTGGGTCGACGGATCCCCGGAGGCATGGGCCGCGCGGGGCCGGGGGGCTGTCGCTCCTGTGGGGCGGCGACGGGCTCGACTGCGCGCCCTGCTACGGCAACGTCTGCCATCGGGGTGACCACGCGTGCACGGCGACGGTGACCGTGGATGCGGTCCTCGGGGCCGTGGGCGCCGCCGACGTGCTGCAATGCGCTCCGTGACCACCGTCTCCGCGGTTCGACTCGGTCGCCTCGGCGACCTCGTCATGACCCTGCCGGCCCTGCGCTGGCTGGCGGAGCACGTGCGCCTGCAGGTCGTGACCGAGGCGCGCTACCAGCGGCTCATGGGCCGTGCCGTGCCGGGCGCAGTCGTGAGCGCGGTGGACGACGTGCCGGAGTTGGAGCCGGGGGACGTACGCCTCGATCTGCACGGGGTGGCTTCGGCACGGCGGGTCCTGGGGGCGCTGCCGGTGACGAGCGGGGCTCGGACCGTGCGCGTCCGCAAGGAGTCGGTGAGGCGGCGCGCGTTGCTCTGGCCGTCGCTGGGGGTGCAGGGGGGCCGCACCTGGCCGGAGCGCCACCTGGACGCCGCGCGCCGGACGCTCGAGGTGCTCGGCGTGGCGGGGGGACCGCCCCCGTCGCCCATCCCCGCCATCGAACCGGACTCCTCCGCTGAGCCCGCGCTCCTCGGCCTCGTCCCGGGCGCGGCCCACGAGACCAAGCGCTGGCCCGCCGCCCACTTCGCCGCCCTGGCCGACGCCTGGCACGAGCGGACCGGGGGGAGCAGCGTCGTGCTGGCGTCGGACGCCGAAGAGGCTGTCGCGCGCTCGGTCGTCGGCGCCCACGCCCGCTGGGCCCGGGACGGGGACACCCCGCTGTTGGACCTGTGCGCGTCGCTCGCCCGTTGCTCCGTCGTCGTGGCCGGCGACACGGGGCCCCTGCACCTCGCGGGGGCGCTGGGGGTCCCCGTGGCCGGGCTCTTCGGCCCGACGCCCCGGGACGCGGGGTTCTGGGTCTGGGGTGGGCGCGGCGTGGCTCTCAGCCTCGGCGCGTCGTGCGCCCCTTGCTCCATGCACGGGGCTCGCGCCTGCCACCGCCCCCGCCGGGTGTGCCTCGACGACCTCAGCCCCGACCGCGTCCTCGACGCCGCGCTCAGCCTGCAGCTGCGGAGGGCGGGATGACGTCCATCGCCCTCGCGGCCTGGGACTGGCCCGCCTTCGCGGGGGGTGGTGCGGCCTCCTTGCTCCACACGGCGGCGGTGGGGCTCGTCGAGCGCGGCGCGCGCGTGACGGTGTGGACCCGCGGGGGAGGGGACCGGGACGCCGCGCTCGCCGGGGCCGCGCCCATCGGCGGCGTGACCGTCGTCGGCCTCCCCGGGCGTTCCTGGCGCCAGCGCGGGACCCGCCACTGGGAGCGCGGCGTCGCCGACGCGCTCGACAGGTCGGTCCCCGATGGGGTCATCGTCGGCTCGCTGGATGCGCTGCCCGGGGTGGTCGCGGCGGTGGACGGTCGCGCTCCCGTCGCCTGCATCGCCCACGGGCGGGACGTGACGGGGCGGCGATCCTGGGGGCACCGGAGCCTGCGCCGAAGGGCCCTCGGGCTCCCTGGAGTGACCTGGCTGACGCTGACGCGGTGGCTCGCCGACGAGCTCGTCGCGCGGGGCATCCCTCAGGACCGTACGCGCGTTGTCCCCGCCGCCGTCGCCGCCGCCGTCCCGGGACCGCCCGCGACCGACGCGGTCCGCTGGTCCGAGGGGCATCAGGAGGCAGCGGTTCCCCGCCTGCTCGTCCTCGGCCGGCTCATCCCCCGTAAGGGGCACGCGCTCCTCCTCGATGCCTGGCCTCGACTCCGCGCCGCGCATCCCGGCGTCGAGCTCGACATCGTCGGCGGTGGACCGCTCGCGGGCGAGCTGCGAGGGCGCGCCGCGGACATGCCGGGAGTGCATGTGCTGGGTCACCTCCCGGCGCCCGATCTCGAGGCCCGCTGGAGATCCGCGGATCTGCTCGTCCTGCCCTGCCACGAAGGCCCCGACGGGGACACGGAGGGCTACGGCCTCGTGTTCCTGGAAGCGGCAGCGCGGGGGCTGGCGTCCGTCGGCGGAGCCACGGCGGGCGCGGCCGAAGCCATCGCGCAGGTAGGTGGCTTCCCGATCCGCGCCCCCCTCGACCCCCACGACATCGCCCGCACGATCCTCTCCGCCCTCGCGGATCCGGAAGCGCTGCGCCGTCGCGCCCTCGCGGCCCGGCGGACCTGGGAGGCGGCCCACCGTCCCCACCACCTGGGCGAAGCCCTCCTGGCGGCGGTCGGTCTCTCTGCGGAGGCGGCGTGAACGTCCGCCAGCGGCGCCTCCCTGCTCGGGTCGTCCTCGCGGTCCGGGCCGCCCTCCCGTCGCCCCGCCCCCAGGGCTGGCAGGCGCTCCAGTTCGCCGCGGGGCTCGCCGAGCATGTCCCCACGACCCTCATCGGCGACGCGGGTCGCCCGGACGGAGGTCCGGCCACCCTCGAGCGCTGGCTGGGGCGTCCGCTCCCGGCGGCCCTGACCCCCGTCGTCCCGTCGCGCCCGTCCCGTCCGCCCCTGGCTGGCGTGCTCTTCCGTCGGGCCCTCGCCCGCGCCGCCTCACCCGACGCGGTCCTCGTGTGCCGGGATCCTCGCGTGGCCGCCGCCCAGCCCCGTCGGCGATGGAGCCACGTCGTGATGGAGTGGCACGTGCGCCCCGAGCCGGGGTACGGCGCCCTGACCCGTCCAGATCTGCACGTCACCGTCGCCCGCGGCCTCGCTGACGACCTGCGCGCCTGCGGTGTCCCCGACGACCGGATCCTGCTGCTGGCCAACGCCTGCGGCCTCGATCCCGAGCGCGCGCGCCGCCGGAGTCCCTCCGCCGACGGCCCCGTGATCGCCATGGGGCTTCACCGCCGCGGCGGCCTGGACCTCGCCCTCGACGCGTGGGCCGCGGATGCGAGCCTTCCGCCGCTGCACATCGTCGGCCGTGACCAGGGGGGAGCCCGCGCCGACGCCTGGTCCGCCGCCGTCGCCCGCCGCGGCCTGCCGGGCCGCGTCCAGCTCCTCGGCCCGGCGTGGGGCCCGGCTCGCGAAGCGCTGCTCGATGGGGCCGCCACCTGGCTCGCCGCATACCCCGACGACGCCGACACCCGCACACGCCTCTGTCCCTTGCAGGTCGCCGACGCCCTCGGCTCGGGGCTGCCGCTGGTCGCGCCGGACCTGCCGTCGATCCAGGACCTCGCGGGGACCGCTCCCTGGTCGCCGTACCGGCCCGATGACCCGGCGGACCTCGCCCGCGCCGTCCACGCGGCTCGCGGCGCACCCGCTCCCTCCGCGCCCCGCCCCACGTGGGCCGACCGCGCCGCCACCCTCCTCGGTGCCCTCGCCGCGCGCATGGAGGTCTCCCCGTGAGCCGCGCCCTCCGCGTCGGCTACCTCGCCCGCTACGTCCCGTCCCCGTCCGAGACCTTCGTGTGGGACGAGGCGCTTGCGCTGCGCGACCTCGGCGCAGAGATCGTCCCGATCGGCCTCGATCGCATGCCGCACGGGGTGTCCCACCAGCGCTTCGCGGAGCTGCACCGCCGCATGACGTGGGTGCCTCGGAGCTCGAACCCCGCCACCACCTACGCCAGCTTCGTGATGGACAGCCACTCGGTCATGCCGATGCTGCGCGCGCACTGGATCAGCGTCGCGCGTCCGCGAGACATGCGGCGGGCCACCTGGCTTGCGCGGCGCCTCCGGGGGAGCGCGATCGACGTGCTCCGGGTGCATCACGCCGCGGAGATCGCCCGGTACGGCGCGGTGGCGGCGCTGCTCGCGGGCGTCCCCATGTCCCTCGCGGTCCACGGCCGCGACCTGTTCGTGCCCACGAGCGACTTCCACTGGCTGCTCAACCAGGCCTCGCACATCTCGACGATCACGCACTTCCACCGGGAACGCCTGCTTCGTACGGGGCTCCCCTCGGAGCAGGTGACCTTGCTGCCGTGCGCCGTCGAGGTCCCGGACGCGGTCGCCGATCCGCCCGAGGACGGGCCCTTGCGGGTGCTCAGTGTGGGCCGGCTCGTGGAGAAGAAGGGCCACGATCTCCTCATCGATGCCTGCGCGCGCCTCGCGGATCGGGGCAAGGAGGTCCAGCTGGTCATCGTCGGCGAGGGGCAGGAGGGCCTGCAGCTGCGCCAGCGCGCGGCGGCGCGGGTGCGCTCCGGCACGGGGCGGTTGTCGATCGAGTTCTGGGGGGCGGCGCCGGTGGAGACGGTCCACGACTTGATGCTCCGGGGGCGGTTCCACTGCTTCGCCCTGGCGTGCCGCGTGGCCGACGACGGCGACCGCGACGGGCTCCCGGTGGCGCTCCTCGAGGCCCAAGCCCGCGGCCTTGCCACGGTGACGTCGGCCCTGCCGGGCTTCGAGGCAGCGTTCCAGGACGACCGCGACGGGCTGCTGCTCCCGCTGGGCGGAGGGCGGCGAGGCGGCGACGCGCGGGCGCCGGACACGAAGAGCCTCGCGGCGGCGATCGCCTGCCTTCAGGACGTCCCGGTGCTGCGGGAGCGCCTCGCCCGGGGCGCTCGGGAGCAGGCGGAGCAGCGCATGACGCCGCGGCAGGTGGGCGAGCGGCTCCTCGCGTCGCTGGCCCGGCTCGTCGTGGGGCGGGTGTACGATGCGCGCCCTTCGGAGGACCGATGAGCAGGACCCTGTCGATGACGGGATACGGACGGGGCGAGGCCACCGCGGACGGCGTGACCGCCGCGGTGGAGATCCGCTCCGTGAACCACCGCTTCGCGGACATCAAGCTGAAGCTCCCGAGCGAGTGGATGGCGCTGGAGCGGGATCTGACCGCGCGGATCAAGGCGCGCATCGGCCGCGGGCGCCTCGACGTCCTCGTGCGACGGACCACCACGGACGGCGGGGCCGGCGGCCTCTCGCTCGATGACGCGATCCTGACGCGGCTCGTCGAGGAGGCCGAGCGCATCGGTCACGCGACCCAGGGGCGGATCGACTCCACCCTGCGTCTCGGCGATCTGCTCCGCGTGCCGGGGGTGCTCCGCACGGACGAGGTCTCGGTGGACGCGGCCGCCGAGGCGTCGGCTCCGCTCGCGGCCCTCGACGCCGCCCTCGCCGCCCTCCTCGGCATGCGGGCCAGCGAGGGGGAGCGCCTGGAGGCGGACCTGCGCGCGCGCGTCGCCACCATCGAGGAGATCACGGGGCGCATCGCCGAGCTCGCCGAGCAGCAGCCCGCGATCTTCCGGGCGCGCCTCGAGCGGCGCATGCGCGATCTCCTCGACGGGGCGGACGTCGACGAGGGGCGCTTGCTCCAGGAAGCCGCCGCCGTGGCAGCGAAGGCGAGCATCGAGGAGGAGATCACCCGACTCCGGTCGCACGTGGCCCAGGCGCGGGAGCTGCTGGCCGAAGACGGACCCGTGGGGAGGCGCCTCGAGTTCCTCGTGCAGGAGTTCGGGCGGGAGGCGAACACCGTGGGGAGCAAGAGCGACGATCCCCGCCTCGTGGAGCAGGTCATCGCCCTGAAGGGGGCGGTCGAGGCCATCCGCGAGCAGGTCGCGAACGTGGAGTGACCGTGGAGCTGCCTGGACTCGTGGTGGTGCTCTGCGGGCCGTCGGGCGCGGGCAAGAGCACCCTCATCGCCCGCCTTCGGGACGAGCTCGGCGCGCAGCTGCGGTTCTCCGTCTCCTACACCACCCGGCCGCCCCGGACGGGCGAGCGGGACGGCGTCGACTACTTCTTCGTGGATCGCCCGGCGTTCGAGGAGCTCGTGGCCGACGGCGCGTTTCTGGAGCACGCGATCGTCCACACGAACATGTACGGCACCCACCGCCAGCAGGTGGAGGATCTCGCGGCCGGCGGTGCGGTCGTCGTCCTGGACATCGACGTGCAGGGCGCGGCCCAGGTGCGGGCCACGAGCGCGGATGTCGTGTTCGTCTTCGTGCTGCCGCCCTCGGTGGAGGAGCTCGAGCGCCGGCTGCGAGGGCGGGCGACGGACACGGACGAGGTGATCCGCGGACGCCTCGGCGTGGCCCGCGCGGAGATGTCCGAGGCCCCCCTGTTCGACTACGCGGTGGTCAATGACGATCTGGAGCGCGCGGCCGCGGATGTCGCCGCCATCGTCCGGGCCGAGCGCCTCCGCCGCGCCAAGGATGGGACCGCCGCCCGGTTCGCGTGACCGGGTATCTCTCGGCCTGTCGTGGAATCCCCCGCAGGGTCGTGGTTAGGATGAGAGATCGGGACTCCCGGATCATCGGGAATCCGAAGGACTCCAGCCCCGCGTGATCCGCCTCGACACCATCCTCGACCAAGTCCGTGAGTACGCGCCCGACGCGGATCTGGCGATCGTGCGCAAGGCCTGGGTCTACGCGAGCAAGCACCACGCTGGGCAGCGTCGCAAGTCCGGGGAGCCCTACTTCGCGCATCCGCTCGAGGTGGCGAACATCCTCGCCGGCCTGCGGATGGACACGGACACCATCGCCGTCGCCATCCTCCACGACACCGTGGAGGACACCCCGGCCACGCTGGAGGAGATCAGCGAGAAGTTCTCCCCCGAGATCGCCCACATGGTCGACGGGGTCACGAAGCTCGACAAGCTCGACTTCCGCAACCCCGACGAGCACCAGGCGGAGAACTTCCGCAAGCTCGTGTTCGCCATGGCCCGGGACATCCGGGTCATCCTCGTCAAGCTCGCCGACCGGGTCCACAACATGCGGACGCTGGAGGCGATGCGGGACGAGAAGCGGGTCCGCATCGCCAAGGAGACGATGGACCTGTACGCGCCCATCGCGAACCGGCTGGGCATCGTCACGCTCAAGGGCGAGCTCGAGGACCTGTCCTTCAAGTACCTGCACCCCCAGGTCTACGCGGAGCTCAACGCGCAGGTGCAGGCGCGGGCGCCCTACTTCGACAAGTACATCGAGCGGGTGAAGCAGAAGCTCGAGGGGCAGCTCGCCCCCCACATCCCTCAGGCGGACGTGTCCGGTCGCGTGAAGCGGCTCTGGTCCATCTGGCAGAAGATGCAGAGCAAGCAGCTCACGTTCGAGGAGGTCCACGATCTCCTCGCGTTCCGCATCATCGTGGACAACGTGGGGCACTGCTACGGCGCGCTGGGTGTCGTCCACGGCCTGTGGGCGCCTCAGTCCGAGCGCTTCAAGGACTACATCGCCCAGCCGAAGGCCAACGGGTACCAGAGCCTCCACACGACGGTGGTCGGGCCCGAAGCCCAGCGCATCGAGGTCCAGATCCGCACGAGCGAGATGCACCGCTTCGGCGAGATCGGCATCGCGGCCCACTGGAAGTACAAGGAGGGCCGGCTCGCGCTCAAGGCCGAGGAGATCGAGAAGTACACGAAGATTCGCCAGCTCCTGCAGTGGGCGGAGGACATCGAGGACAGCCGGGAGTTCCTCGACGTCCTCAAGGTCGACCTGTACGCCGATCAGGTCTACGTCTACACCCCGCGCGGCGACATCCGGTGGTTCCCCAGCGGCGCGACGCCGCTCGACTTCGCCTACTCCATCCACACCGAGGTGGGCCACCGCTGCACGGGCGCGCGGGTCAACGGCCGGATGGTGAAGCTGAACGAGAAGCTCCGGTCGGGCGACACCGTCGAGATCCTCACGAAGCCGGACCAGCAGCCCACCCGCGACTGGCTCGACAACGCCGTGACGTCCCGGGCCCTGAGCAAGATCCGCCAGTACCTGCGCAAGGAGGAGCGCGATCGGGCCATCGAGGCCGGAAAGTCGATCCTCGATCAGGACCTGCAGCGCCACAAGACGACGCTCAAGGCGATCAACAAGCAGGATGGGCTCAAGAAGGCACTCGAGGGGCTGAGCAAGCGGACTCGCGGCGAGCTGTTCGCGGAGATCGGCTACGGGCGCCTGGGCACGGACAAGATCCTCCCGTACTACATCTCCCCCGAGGTCCTCGAGGCGGAGAAGGCGCGGAACGAGGAGCCCGAGAAGGAGCCCACGGCCCTCGACACGATCACGGGCCTCTTCAAGCGCATCGGCCGCCGCGCCGCCTCACCCGTCACCGTCGACGGGATGGACGGGATGCTGACGACGTTCGCGCGGTGCTGCCGTCCGCTTCCAGGCGACCCGATCCTCGGCTTCATCACCCGCGGGCGCGGGATCACGGTGCACCGGAGCGACTGCAAGCAGGCGCTGGCCCTCCCGCGGGAGCGGCGCCTCGACGTCCAGTGGGACAGCAAGACGAAGATCCCGCACGCGGCGCAGCTCGACATCATCACGGTCGACCGGCCGCTGATGCTCGCCGAGCTCACGAAGACGGTGGGGAAGATGAACGTGAACATCACCCGGGCCGAGGCGCGCACCACCCGTGAGGACCGAGGCTTCATCACCTTGGAGGTGGCGGTGCAGGACGTGGGTCAGCTGCGCAACGTGATGCGCGGCATCGAGCGGCTCCAGGGCGTGATCAGCGTGGAGCGCACCGCGGCCACGTAGGCGGAAGCGGACTCGTCGGGCGGCGGGTCGTACCGGAAAACCGGAAGACCAAAAAAACCGGAAGTCTTCAGGTTTTCAGGTGTTTCCGGTCTTCCGGTTACTCTTCCGGCGCAGCCTCTCCCTCGGCGTCGCCTTCACCCTCAGCGTCGCCAGCCTCCGAGTCCGCCGCCTCTTCAGCCTCCGCCTCCGCCTCCGGCTCCTCGGCCGGCGTCCCCCACACGGTCGTGTCCTCGGGCTCGCTCTGCTTCTTCCCCCCGAAGAACAGCCGCACCCCGCCGACGCCCTCGACCCCGAAGCCGAGCCCCGTGCCCGCCACGGACACGCTGCCGCCGAAGGTGGGCTGGACCTCGCCGAAGAACTCCACCGGCCACCCGGGCACGGTGATCGACGCGCCCACCACCACGCCGCCGCCCAGCTCGGCGAAGGTCGCCGCGCTGAACACCGTGCGCGCCCGGAAGGCCGGTCCCACCTGGATGTGGAGGGCCGGTCCGCCGTTGGGGGCAGCCACGGCCGGGAAGTGGAAGCGGTAGCTCAAGTGGGCCGACAGGGAGTTCAGGACCGGCGGGGCTCCGCCGAGGTGCACCACGATGCCGTGGGCCCGCGCAGGCCAGATCTTCAGGGAGACGCCGCTCGTCGTCCCGCCCACGAAGCCGACCCCGACGGGGCCGCCTCCCTTGAGCTCCTCGAGAGGAGCGGGCTTCGCGTCGGCGGTGGGGACCGCCAGGGCACACATCGTCAGCGCGGCGGTCGCGATGACCGCCAGGTTCCGCAGCTGCATTCGTCCTCCGCTGGCCCCGTGGGGAGCCGCCCAACTCAGGTGGGTCTGACCGGCGCTCTCAGTCCCTGCGTCGACGCCAGAGCAGCCCACCGAGGAGAGCGAGCAGACCCGCGCCCCCGGTGCTGGTCCCCGCGACGCTCGCCGCGCAGCCGCCGAAGGGGCTCCCCGCGCTGCCGCTGAGCGGCGAACCCCCGCCGACGTCGACGGGCTCCGGCTCCACCGGCTCCGCGTCTTCGAGGCTCGGGGGCTCGTCCCAGTCCACCTCGGGGATCGGCTCGGCGAGGGCGTCCTCGATCTCACCAGGCCCGACGTAGCCGTCGAGCACCCGGATGGTCATGTCCCGCCCGATCAGGTGGAACGTGGGGATCCCGAAGTCCTGCTCGTACTTGTTGGACTCACCCCAGCCGGGATCAGCGAGGACGGGGAAGGTCAGCCCGTACTCCTCCGCCCAGCTCTCACAGAGCGCGAGGTCCCCGGGTTGCCCGGCCCCGTTCTCCGCCATGAGGTGAATGATGAGGAAGCCCTCATCCTTGTACTCCTGATACTCATCTTCCGCCGAACCGGCGGCGCTACGGCAAGCGCCTCACCACTCGGCCGCGCTCTCGATGAGAATCACGTTCCCGAAGAACCGGTGGAGCTCGACCTCCTCTCCGAACTGGTCCTCGAGGAAGAAGTTCTCGATGACGTCCCCGACGGCGCGGCCCTCGTCCCCGATGTCGTCGGGGATGGGCATCCGCTTCCATCCGCCGGTGTAGGGGTGGGAGTCCTCGTCGTCCGGGTCGGTGAAGTCGTAGATCTCTTCGGAGTCGGTCCAGCCGTCCCCGTCCGAGTCTTCGGACTCCGGGTTCGTCCCGATCTCCAGCTCGTAGCTGTCCGCGAGGCCGTCGCCGTCGGTGTCGGCGGTCCCAGGGGCCGCACACCCGGCGAGTGCCAGCGTCGCGAGGGTGAACAGGGAGGTATTGACTCTCATGGACACTCCAGGGAAAGAGGCGGAATCAACGTACTACCGCTTGCCGCTCAGCGCGAGGCGTTCGACGAGTCGACCCGCCAGGCTCTCGCCTCCGAGCCCCAGAGCGGGGAACGCGGCGGGTCCGGCGCAGAAGAAGTTCCGGTGGGGCATGTGCACGCCGAGGCCCGCGGCGACGGGATCGTCCGCCGGCGCGATGGCCGGGGTGTAGGCGGCGGGGCGCGGATCCACCGGAATGGGCACCTCGTCCGTGGGCTCGATCGACGTGGGGACCTGCACCACGTCCAGGTAGCGCTCCAGCCACGGCATGAGCCACTTGCAGCGGTCGAGCATGGAGCCCGCCACCTTCTCCAGGTCCGTGGGCAGGCTCCCGTCGTCCTCGTAGGGCAGGAGCGTCGACAGCGTGATGGCGCGGCGGCCTTCGGGGGCCAGGGGTGAGCTCTCAGGGGTGGTGCTCATCAGCACGCAGCCGGCGGCGCTGTCGAGTCCGTCCTCCCCCACGAGGATCGCGTTCTCCGCGAGATCCGGCGGGACGACGTCGCTGCCGACGCCCAGGTGGATCGCGTAGCGGAAGTGGGACGGGGCGAGGCGCGAGAGCACCTTCTCGTAGGGGCGCAGGTTGCCGGGCAGCAGATCCGCCAGGTCCTCGGGGTCACCCCCCGTGATGACCCAGTTGAGCGGCATCACCTCGTCCCGGCCGTCGAAGTAGGCGCCGTCGATCTTGCGCTTGTTCCCCGTGAGGCCCACGAGGCGCTCGTCCATCACGTCGACCCGCATCGCCTTGACCCGGCGGAGCAGGAGCGACAGGAGCGCGTGCTCCTCCGACGGGTCCGAGTACACCCCGTCGAGCACGGCGTGGAGGTGGATCCCGGCCACGGGCAGCGGCAGGTCCTCGGGGACGTCCAGCCCGCAGAAGGGACGCACGAGGGCCCGGAGAAGCACCCGCGCCTCCTCGCTCAGATCCACGGAGTCGAGGAACTCCCCCCAGGTGGGGACGTCGTCCGGGGGCAGGGGAGGGGTCCAGCCCGGCCGCGCGAGGCCCACCTGCTGGAGGAACCCGGCCTGGCCGGCCTCGTCCACGGACTGGTCGAGGGCGTCTGCGAAGGACGTCGCCGACGCGCGGCACCGGGAGAACACGTCGAGGAGGACGTCCGCATCCCGGGGCAGGTCCCGCCGGAGCGACTCGGCGAGGGCCTCGGGCGACGACGGCACGTCGATTCGCCGGGCGCCGGTGATGACCTGGACGCCGGGCGTTCCCCGCCGGACCGCCTGGAGCTCGTGGGGGTGGAACTTCAGCGCCTTGAACGACCGGCGCAGGAGCAGCCCCCCGCCGAGGCCCGCCACCGGGGGCGCATGGCGCACGAACCGGAATCCGCCGGGCGCGGCGGGGGTGGTGCGGTCATCGAGGACGAGGACGGAGTGGCCCTCCTTGGCGAGCAACGTCGCGGCGATGAGCGCGCCGGGGGAGGGGTCGAGGACGAGGACCTCGTAGCTGCGAGAGATCACGCGGAGCTCCGGTTCAGGGGGCGCAGGGCGCCGGTGACGGCGGCGTGCACCATCGCAGGGTAGAGGACGTGCTCCTGCTCCAGCACGCGGGCGGCGAGGGAGTCCGGGGTGTCGCCCGGAAGCACGGGGACGCGGGCCTGGCCCACCAGGGGGCCGCCGTCGAGGCTCTCGTCCACGAGGTGCACCGAGCAGCCGTGCTCGCTCACGCCGGCCTCCAGCGCGCGCTCGTGGGTGTGCAGGCCCGGGAAGTCCGGGAGCAGGGAGGGGTGGATGTTGAGGATTCGTCCGGCGTAGGCCTCGATGAACACGGGGCTGAGGATCCGCATGAACCCCGCGAGCACCACCCAGTCGACGTCGTAGCTACGGAGCACCCGCACCAGCTCGCCGTCGTACTCCCGGCGGCGCGTCCGACCGTAGCGGCGGTGATCCACCACCTCCGTGGCGATCCCCAGGTCCTGTGCGTAGGCGAGCCCGCCCGCGTCGGCGTTGTTGGACAGCACGACCGCGAAGGTGCACGGCCAGTCGTCGCGGCGGGCGGCGTCCACGATCGCCCGCATGTTCGAGCCGCGGCCCGAGATGAGGATCGCGACCCGCGGTCCGCTCACGAGAGCAACACCTGTGGGCCGTCCTCGCCGTCGCGTCGGACGACGTCCCCGAGGATCACGGGCTCTTCGCCCATGGCGGTCAGGAGATCGCAGGCGCCCTCGACGTCGTCGGCGTCCAGCAGCGCCACCATGCCGATGCCGCAGTTGAACGTGCGGGCCATCTCCGTGTCCGTGAGCCCGCCCTCGTCCTGGAGCAGGCGGAAGACGGGGGGCAGCTCCCAGGCGCTGCGGTCGATGGTCACCGCCGCCTGGGCGGGGAGGACCCGCGGGAGGTTCTCCAGGAACCCGCCCCCCGTGATGTGGCACAGGGCGCCCACCGTGTGGTCCCGCAGCAGCCGGAGCAGCGGCTGGACGTAGACGCGCGTGGGGGTGAGGAGCTCGTCGGCGACGGTGTGGTCCGTGCCGGGGAAGGGATCGTCCAGGCCGAGGCCGAGCTCGTCGAAGATGATCTTGCGGGCCAGCGAGTAGCCGTTGCTGTGCAGGCCGCTGCTCTTGAGGCCGAGGACCTTCATCCCGAGGCGGACGCCGGAACCGTCGAGGATCTTCGCCCGCTCCACGCCGCCGACGCAGAAGCCCGCGAGGTCGTACACCCCGTCGCCGTAGACGCCCGGCATCTCTGCCGTCTCGCCGCCGACGAGGGCGCAGCCCGCGCGCTTGCACCCCTCGGCGATGCCGATGACCACCGCCGCGGCGACCTCCTCATCGAGCTTCCCGCACGCGTAGTAGTCGAGGAAGTAGAAGGGCTCGGCGCCGGCGCACACCACGTCGTTCACGCACATGGCGACGAGATCGATGCCCACGGTGTCGTGCCGACCGGCCGCCTGCGCGACCTTGACCTTCGTCCCCACTCCGTCCGCGCCGGAGACGAGCACGAGATCCTCGTACTTGCCGGCGGGGATGGCCCACATGGCGCCGAAGTGTCCCAGCCCTCCGAGGACCTCGGGCCGGCGGGTGGCGGCCACGGCGGGCCCGATCTTGTCCACGAGGCGCGCACCGGCCTCGATGTCGACGCCGGCTTCCTTGTAGCGATCGCGATCCACGGTGCTGCTCTTTTCGGGGCGCCCGGCAGGGGCGGGTCGGATGATGCAGGACCGGCCTCGGCCTTTGCAACAGAGTCAAAGCCCCACGACAATGCGGTCCATGGCGCGCTCCGTCCCCCCGCTCCCGCTCCGCATCGTCCGAGGTCTCGGGCGGGCCGTCGTGGGCAACGTGGGGACGCTCCGCTACTACGCCGGGGACATGTCGGAGCGGCGGGACGACTTCGGTGAGCCCGGCGGGGAGGCAGTCCTGCTGATCCAGGGCTTCTTCCAGACCCGGCGCGTCATGGAGAGCCTCGAGGAGCGGCTGCGCGCAGACGGGTTCAGGGTGGTGAGCTTCCACCTCGGGGGTCTGCTCGGCCTGAACACGCGGAGCATCCCGACCATCGCCCGGATGATCGACGGCAAGATGCGTCGCCTCCTCGACCGCTCCGAGGCCCGCCACGTCCACGTGATCGGCCACTCGATGGGCGGCCTCGTGGGGCGCTACCTCGTCCAGTGCGCGGGCGGCGCCGAGTACACCCGCTCCCTCGTCACGCTCGGCACCCCGCACCACGGGACGCCGACGGCGGCCCTCGGCGGTGCCCTGGGCCTCCTCATGGTGTCCCGGGCCCTGTGGCAGCTGTTCCCCATCAGCCCCCTGGTGAAGGAGCTGCGGGACGGCCGGTTCCCCGGCGACGTCCGCCTCGTCTCCGTCTACAGCAAGCACGACGTCATCTGTCCATGGCAGACCTCGGTGCTCACGCCGCGGGACGGCGAGGACGTCCGCAACGTCATGGTCAAGGGCCTCGGCCACATGGATCTCGTCGAAGATCCCTACGTCTACGGGCTCATCCTGCGCGAGCTCGTGGACAAGCCCTACGACACCTCGGGCGGCCCCGTCGCGTCCCTGGACGAAGAGGTCACGCGCCTCGCGCGCTGAGCCGCCCTTGCCGCTCCGCTCCCCGCTCGACGGCCCCATCCTCAAGTTCGCGGTCCCCGCCCTCGCCACGATGGCGGTGGACCCGCTGGTGTCGATGGTGGACACGGCCTTCGTGGGGCGACTGGGCACGGGGGCGCTCGCCGCGCTGGGCGTGAACGTCGGCATCTTCGGGCTGGCGTTCTACGTCTTCAACTTCCTCGCCAACGGCACGACCCCCCTCGTCGCGGGGGCGGTGGGGGAGGGGGACCGGGAGCGCGCCGGGCGCGTCGTGGTCGCGGGCCTGGGGCTCGCCGCGGCCCTGGGCGTGCTGGGCACCGTCGTGTTGCTCTCCTTCGACGAGACCTTCGCCCGCTGGATGGGGGTGGAGGACGCCTTCCTGCCGGAGACGCTCGCCTACCTGCGGGCTCGCGCCTGGGCCGCCCCCGCCGTCCTCCTGGTGACGGCGGGGCACGGCGCGTACCGGGGCCACCAGGACACGACGACGCCCCTGTGGATCGCCCTGGTCGTCAACGCGGTGAACCTCGCCCTGGACCCGCTGCTCATGTTCGGGTTGGGGTGGGGCGTCGCGGGCGCGGCCTGGGCGACGGTCGCGGCCCAGTGGATCGGGGCCGTCGGCTTCCTCGCGCTGCTCTACGGCCGGGACCGGGAGCGGTTCGGGCTCCCCCTCGAGGCGCCGCGTCCGCAGTACGTGGCCGAGCTGCTCGGGGTGGGCTCGGCCCTCGCGGTGCGCACCTTTGCGCTGGTGTTCACGTTCACCGCGGCGACCTCGGTGGCGACGCGCATGGGGGCGACGGTCGTCGCGGCGCACCAGGTGGCGTGGCAGCTCTTCCTGATGCTGGCGATGTTCGTGGACTCCTTCGCCTTCGCTGCCCAGTCCCTGGTGGCGGACCGGGCGGGGAGCGGGGCGCCGCGGGAAGCGCGGGCCATGGCGGACCGCCTGCTCCAGTGGGGCTTCGTCGTGGGGTGTGGGCAGGGGCTCGTGCTGTGGGCCCTCAGCCCGCTGTGGCCCCGAATCTTCGACCTGGAGCCGGCGGTCGCCGCCGAGCTCGCCACGGTCATGGCGATCGTGGCGGGGATGCAGCCGCTCGCCGCCATGGTGTTCGTGGGCGACGGGATCTTCATGGGCGCCCGGCGGTTCGGGGCGTTGGCCGGCGCGATGCTCTTCGCCACGATCCCCACGCTGGGGGCGCTCCTGTGGACCGCCGAGCACGGCGCGGGCCTCCGTACCGTGTGGTGGTGCGTCGTCGGCCTCATCGCCCTGCGGGCGGTCTCGCTGTCGAGCCTCTACTTCGGCCGCTGGTCGATCCTGCCTCGCTGACACGCGGGAGGCCGACCGACCGCGGCGGGTCCCGGCTCTCCGAGCTCAGAGCCCCTTGCCGGACCCGTAGATGTCCGACGACGACTCCTCGGTGCCGCGGTTGGGCATGGGGGCGACCACGTCGCCCACCTCGTCGGAGAAGTTCAGGTCGGGCATCTCCTCCACGTCCAGATCGCGGCCGATCTCCATCGGCCGCACCGGCAGCTCCTGCTGCCAGGCGATCATCTGGGACAGCGCCTTGCGGCAGGGCGCGAGGTTCGCGCCGGCGCGCTCGGTGAACGTGGACATCGTCTTGCCCAGCTTCGCCGCGACGTCGACGAACGAGTACTCCTCCGACTTGTACCGAGCGAGGCCCCGCAGCTCCCAGGAGAGGCTGCGGGCATCCACGATCTCCCGGTCGGCCTTGTCCAGGTCCACGCACCACACCGGCAGACCCGACAGCGCTTCCCGGACGCCCGCTTCGTCCCGCCGCGTCCGCGCGGCCGACGCGAGCTTCTTCGCGCCGGCGATCCGCGTGGAGAGATCGAGGAAGTTCGCGAGCCAGTCGGACGCCTCCGACTTCCAGGTCAGCCCCCGCTGCATGATGGGGTGCGCCACTGCGAGGACATCGCCGCGGGCCGCGTTCTTCGAGCCCAGCCCCACCTGGATCTTCGTGTCGATCTCCTCGTAGCGCGTCTGGAGGGTCGTGACCCGCTGCATCAGGGCCTGGTAGCCATCCAGGTCGCTGACCGACGAGTCGATGGTGGGCCACACATCGTCGAACTGGTCGGTGTCCTCGACCTCCTCGAGGAAGAGGTACAGCGTCAGGTACTCGGCGTTCAACCGGTGGGCGATGCCGACGAGGCCGCTCATCCTCTCCTTGCAGATCGTGTTCGCCTCCCGCAGCGCCTCGGTCATGGCGACGACCTGCTTCTCCGGCAGCAGCTTGTCGCCGTTCAGCTTGTCGAGGGTGGTCATGCCGCGGCGGAGCTTGCTCGGCAGCGTGCCGTAGTCGTAGGTGGTGGCGAGCTCGGGGTAGTCACTCAGCGCGCTCGCCCAGGCCGCCTTGGCCCGTCCGAGGGCGTTGTTCACCATCTCGACGCGCTTCTTCTCGAGGAGCTTGCCGTCCGCCCGGCCGAGCTTCGCGAGCTGGACCCGTCCGTCGATCACGAGGTTCTCGAGCTGCCCGAGCACGACCTTGTACTCCGTGATCCGGCTCCCGAGCTGCTTCGCGGCGGCGTCCGCGCCCCGCGCGAGGGGGTTGAGCGTGTAGGCGGCGGCCGCCGCCTTGCGTGCAGCCTCCCATCCGGCGATGGGGGCGCGGTACTTCGGCAGCAGCTTCTCGAACTCGTCGTGGCAGAAGTGGACGTCGGCCACGTCGATCACGTCCGGGCTGTCCTGCTTGGCGAGGGCGACCAGGGTGACGGAGAGCTTCTGCGCTGCCGTGAGCTGGCCCTCCGCCGACGCGGTCCAGAGGCGGCACTTGGCGTCGGCGATGGTCGCGGCGTTCGTCACCTCCACGGGCGGCTTCGCGAAGCTCGCTTCCCACGAGCCGTCCTTCACCGCCTCGACCATCGCGCGGACGGTCGCCACGCGCCGGGCGTAGAGCTCGAGGAAGCGGGGCTGGTTGTCGACGGGATCCCGCAGGTTGTCCCCGTGCATGCCTCCGGTGGAGCCTTCCGCCGCCAGCTGGTTGAGGAGGATGCGGTAGCGCTGGATCTCCCCCTCGGCGTGGTCGATCCGCTTCGCCAGCTCGACCACCCGGTCGAGGAGCCCGTCGAGAGAGCTCTCGTCGAGGGTCTCGGCGGCGACGTCAGCGCAGGTGCGCTTCGCCTCGATGGGGAAGAGGCGGGTCGCCGCGCCGATGCGGTTGATCTCTTCGTTGAGCCCGTCGGGGTTCTCGAGCTGGGCCCGCTGGAGGAGCTCCCGCAGGCGGTCCCGCTTGCCCGACCGGCGACCCGTGACCTTCTTGAGTGCCTCCTTGGCGTCCTCGGAGCCCACGGCCGGGTCGCCGATGAAGGGATGCGCGAGTGCCTCGTCGAGCGTGAAGCGGCTCTTCTCGTTGGGGTCCATCATCCCGATCTGGAACTTCACGTAGGCCAACGTGTGGCCGCCGAGGCCCACCTCACCCTTCTCGGTGGGGTTCTTGTTCCCCTTCACCTCGACCGGCTTCACCTGCCCACGCGCGATGGCCCAGGACGCCTGCACCTTCTTGTCCTGCTCGTTCACGATGTGGCCGAAGTACTTGTAGGCCTTCTTCATCAGGCCTTCGCCCTCCCTCGCCCGGTAGGTCGTGGAGCCGACGGCGAACACGTCCGCCTTCTCGTCCAGAGACTGATGGTCGGTGTACCCGCGGGTGTACGAGTACCCCCGCTCGCCCGTCTTCGTGGCTCCGCCGACATCGATGAGCATCGGCTCCATCGTCTCCAGGTCCAGCATCACGTTCTGGCCCTTGATGTCGTGGTGCACGTAGCCCGCGTCCGACATCGCCTTGAGGCCACGGAGCATCCCCCGCATGAGGTGGGAGACGATGCCCTCGAACTCGGCCTGGCTGATGATGTTGCCGGCGAGGGCGTTGTTGATGTCCCCGAAGCAGGTGGTGAGGTCGTCGCCCATGATGGGCTTCATCACGAGCTTCGCGGTCCCCCCCTCTTCGACGATGCCGTAGCACTTGCCGATGTTCGGGTGCTCGCCGATCTCCTCGTAGATCTTTGCTTCCTTACGCAGGTCCTTGATGTAGCGGATCTGCTTCGCGGTCTTGACCGCGAGGGGGAGGCCGTCCGCGGTCTTCACCAGGTCGACGGTGCCGAACGTGCCCGAGCCCAGCGTCCGCTCCTTCACGGACTTGCGGAGCATCATGCGGACCCGCTCCTTCGCCGAGGACCCGATGGAGCCACCGAGCTTCGACTCCTGGATGTCCATGTCGAGCTCGTCCTCGAGGTCCTCCGTCGTGTCGTCGACCTCGTCGGGCTTGTTCAGCTCATCCGTGCTCTGGGTCGTCCCGTTGAGCTTGATGACGAGCTTCTCCTTGACCAGCTTCGGCACGCCGGCCTTCGCGATGTTCGGCGCTCCGATGTAGAGGCTCTTGGCTTTCGCCTTGCTGTCGTCGGCGATGTCGAAGACGTAGTTGCCCTCGACCTTGGCGACGGTCCCCTCGACGAGCTTGTCCGTGCCGACCTTGGTCTTGCCGTCCTTGCGGAAGGCCTTGCGCTGCGACTCCGTGACCTTCTTGCCGTCCTTGATCAGCAGATGGGCGCCCTTCGTGGGCCCGCCGCGCTCCTTCTTCACGTCGTAGAACGCGAAGTCGATGGGGGAATCGGTCAGGCCGTCGACGACCTTCTTGAGCATCTTGATGTCGATGTTGTCCATGCGGGCCCTCCAGGCAGCGGAGAGACCCTACGCACGAACGCGCGGAGCGCCTATGTCAGACGGATGACAGAACCGGCCGCCCGAGATCCCTTGCGCGGACCGGGGCGCCTACTGGTTCGCGCAGCAGCGGAAGCCGATGTGGGCCTGCGTGAAGTTCGTCGCCCGGTCACCCCGGCCGGCGCAGCGGGTGCCCTTGTCCTCGTTGCCGATGGCGCCGCCCTTGACGATGCGGTTGTCGCCCTTGGCCGTCGACGTCCACTCCAGCAGTCCGCCACCGAGGCCCCAGACCCCGTAGCCGCTCTCGCACAGGGGGAACTGGTTCACCTTGTACGGGGGCGGGAAGTAGCCGGACGGCGGGCAGCGCTGGTCGTCGTACTCGTCGCCGTAGACGTACTCGAAGTTCTCGGGGCCCTTGCAGGCCTTCTCCCACTCGTCCTCGGTGCAGAGCCGCTTGCCGTCCTTCTCACACTCGGCCTTCGCCTCGATGAAGGTGACGTCGCGGATGGGCTCGAGGGCGTACTGGTTGCGGGCCTCCTTCTCGGCGGCCTGCTCCGGCGTGTCGTCGTCGGAGGCTTCGGCCTTGGCGAAGTGGCGCTCCTTCGTGTCGATCCAGAACCCGTCGACCTGCACGACGGCCTCCCGGCGCTCCCCGGCGAGCCCGAGCTCCTCGAGCCCCGTGTACGCGCCGGCGATGTACGTGCCGCCGGGGATCCAGGTCATCCCGTCCTTGCTGCCCGGCGCGGCGGCGGGGCTGCTGTTCGCGGCCTTCACCTGCGCCCGGAGCTGATCCCGGTGCGCGAGCTTCGCCGCGAGGATCTCCTCCGGCGTCTCCTTCTGGCTCTGGAAGTAGACCGCCGCGAGCCCCGCGACCACCGCGAGGACCGCGAGGAGCGTCAGGGTGCGGGCGAGGTTCGGGCCGCCGCCACCGTGGAGGTCGCTGAAGGCCTGCTGGACCGCGGCGAGCATGTCCCCGGCGCTCTGGAAGCGGTCCTGGGGGTTCGGCGCCATGCCGATCTCGATGATGTCGTCGACCCGCTTGTTGATGTCGAGGCGGATGGCCGAGGGCAGCTCGAAGGAGCCGACCGGCGGCTGCCCGATCAGCAGCTCGTAGAAGATGGCCGCGACGCCGTACAGGTCCGAGTTGGGCTCGGCCTTGTCGCGGAACTCGCTCATCTCCGGGGCCATGTAGAACGCGCCCTGCCGGTTGAGGGTCGCGCTGGCGAAGACCGTGGGGCTGATCAGCTGGGCGATGCTGAAGTCGCTCACCTTGATCCGCATGTCGTCGCCGGAGCCGACGAGGTGGATGTTCTCGGGCTTCAGGTCTCGGTGGAGCGTCACCCGGTGGGCGTGCTCCAGCACCTCGAGGACCCCCACGAGCACCTTCTTCATCTCCCGGTCCGGCACGTCCTCGCCGCGGGAGCGGTACTCGTCGAGCAGGTCCCGCACGGTGCGGCCCTCGACGAAGTCCATCGTGAAGAAGAGGGTGCCCTCGTGCTCGCCGGCGTCGTGGACGGCGACGATGCCGGGGTGGTTCAGGCGCTTCGCGGCCTGCAGGTGGTGGTTGAAGGAGTCGAGGTTGACCCCCTCCGCCAGCAGGGACGGGCGGAGAATCTTGAGGGCCAGGACGGCGCCGGTGTCACGCTGCTTGACCTTGTAGACAGCGCCGAGGAGGCCCTCCCCGAGCCGGCTCTCGACCTCGTACTTGCCGCCGAGGACGGCTCCGGCGGAGTACTCCGGAAGGGGGTACTCCTTGGCGGCCTGCACACTGATGCTGTCGGTCGTGACACTCATTGGATTCTCGTCTCCCCGAAGGTGTCGGAGGGTACCAGCGGCCCGCGATTCAGGTCCACCTGACGGCAGCGGTCACGGATCGCCAGAATCCTCCTTCTTTCGCCCGAGTCCGGGGATCAGGCCCACGAACCGCCCCCAGCGCACGGCGCGCAGCCGCTGGGCGAGGAACAGGTTCCAGATCAGCCCCCACAGCAGGCCCGCCGCGGCGAGCAGGCTCAGGATGACCGCGCCCGCGGCCACGAACTGCCCCACTCCGAACGGTCCGTTTCCGCCGAACTGAAGCCCGACGGTCAGGATCGCGGCGCTCACGAAGAAGCTGCCGATGCCGATGCCGAAGACCAGCGCCCGGCCGAGGCGGTCGATGGTGTCGTTGAGGCGATCGACGGCGGGGGTGGCGGCGCTCAGCTGGAAGGTGCCCCGCTCGAGATCGATGAGCACCTGGTCGAGCTGTCCGGGAAGGTCCTTGAGCACCGTGGCCGCCGACAGGCTGGACCGGAGCAGCTCGCCGCCCAGGGCCTCGGGATCGAGCTTCTCGGACGCGAGGCGACCTGCGTAGGGCTTCACCGCGTTCCAGATGTCGAAGCCGGGCACGAGCTGGCGGGCGATCCCGTCGAGGGTCGCCATCGCCCGGGCGAGGACCGCGTACTCCTCGGGCAGGTGCAGCCCGTGGGCCTTCGCGAGTCCCAGGATCTCGCCCGCGATGCGTCCCGTGTCCTGCTGATCGAAGGACAGCTCGGCGTACCGTTGGAGCAGCACGTCCACCTCGCTCGCGAGGCTCCTCAGGTTCACGCGGCCGTCGGCAGAGCCAGCCCGGTACAGGGTGCGCGCGACCCCGTCGGCGTCCCGGAACATCACCGCGACGAACAGCCCTACGAGGGTGTCGCGCATGGCCGGCGTGATGCGGCCCACCAGCCCGAAGTCGAGGTAGGTCAGGGTGGAGGCGTCGTCCACGAGCAGGTTCCCCGGGTGGGGGTCTCCGTGGAAGAGGCCGTGCACGAAGAGCTGGGTGTACGTCGCCTCGATCAACACGTCGAGGACGCGCTGGGGGTCCGCGTCCGTCTGGTGGATGTCACCCAGGTTGCGCCCCGGCGCCCAGCTCATGGTGAGGACGCGGCGCGAGGTGAGGGAGCGGACGACGGTGGGGACGGCGACCCCGTCGACTCCGCTCAGCGCGATCGCGAGGGCTTCCCCGGAGGCGGCTTCGAGGTTGAAGTCGGCCTCGGCGGTCAGGGCGCGGTCGAAGGCCTCGATGACGGCCTGGGGCGTGTAGACGCCGAGATCGATCTGCCCCTCGAGCCAGCCCGCGAGCACGTAGAGGATGTTCAGGTCCGAGCGGAGCTGGGCCTCGATCCCGGGCCGCTGGACCTTCACCGCGAGCTCGTGGCCGTCGTGGGTTCGCGCCCGGTGGACCTGGGCGATGGAGGCCGAGGCGACCGGCTCGGCAGAGAAGCTGGTGAACAGATCGTCGACCGGGGCGCCCAGCTGCTGGCGGATGACCTCCTTCGCCTCGCTCGCGGGGAAGGGAGGGACCTGATCCTGGAGGCGGGCGAACGCCTCGACCCACTCGACAGGGAGCAGATCCGGGCGGGTGGAGAGCATCTGTCCGAGCTTGACGAAGGCGGGCCCGAGCTCCTCCATCGCGCGGACGGCGCGGACGGGGGCGGGGAGGCTCTCCCCGATCGAGCCTTCGTCCTGGATGCGACCGAGCCCCGGGATCCGGTGGAGCGGCAACGTGGAGACGACCTGACCGAAGCCATGCTTGACGAGCACGGCGAGGATCTCCCGGGCGCGGCCGAGGTCTTCGAGTCGATACGACCGCTCGGTCACCCCGCTCATCGCAGTGAGAGTACCGGCATGGCACAGTCCCGCCATGCAGACGGCGGAGATCGAGGCGGCTCTCGGGCTCGACATCGGTGGTCACGGGGTCAAGGCGGCGCGCGTCGGCCGCGACGGCGAGGTCCTGGAGCAGCGGGTCGCCCCGATCGCCAACGCCGACGGGCGGGCCATCGAGGCCGTGGAGGCGCTGGTGGCGGAGCTCGCCGCGGGGCTGGATCCGTCGGGTCGGCTGCCGGTCGGTGTCGGCGTCCCCGGCTTCCACGACCGTCGCACCGGGCTCCTCCGCCAGTCTCCCAACTTCGCCGGCTGGGAGGACCAGCCCGTCGCCGAGCGGCTGGAGTCGTTGCTCGACCGGCCCGTGCGCACCGAGAACGACGCGAACTGCGCCCTCCTCGGGGAGGCGTGGACCGGCGCCGCCAAGGGGGCGCGGGACGTGGTGATGCTCACGCTCGGCACGGGGGTCGGCTCCGGCTTCCTCGTGGACGGGCGGTTGCTGACGGGGGCGCGCGGTGCGGGGGCCGAGGCGGGGCACATCACCATCCACCGGGGCGGGCGTCTCTGCGGTTGCGGGCGGCGGGGGTGCCTGGAGGCCTATGCATCGGGCCCCGCGCTGTTGGTGACGGCGCGGGAAGAGGGGGGCGAAGCGCCATCGGCGAGCCCGGTGTTCGCGGCGTCGCGTGCCGGAGAGCCCTGGGCGCAGGCGACGGTCGAGCGGTACTGCTCCGACCTCGCCGACGGCCTCGCGCAGCTGATCCACGTCTTCTCACCCGAGGCCGTCGTCCTCGGCGGCGGCGTGAGCGGCGGCTTCGACACGTTCGCGCCGCGCGTCGAGGTGCTGCTCGGCGAACGGGCGATCCCCGCCTGTCTCGCGGGGGTGCTGCCTCTGCGGCGCGCGTCGCTGGGGTCCATCGCGGGGGCGGTGGGCGCGGCGAGCCTGTTCCTGAGGCCGATGGAGGGCCGGTGAGCGAGGAACGGCCGGCTCCTTCCTTCGACGAGATCCTCCGGCCCTGGCTGGAGCGGGACCTCACGGCGGACGCGGCCGCCGGCAAGCTGAGCCCGGCGTTCTGCGTCGAGCGCCCTCTCGACCAGATCGACACCGCGCTGGCGTCGGGCCTGTCGCCCGTGCTCTCGGGGCCTCCGGGGGTGGGGAAGACGGCGATCTGGCACGAGGTGGCCCGTCGTCTGGCGGCCGGCGGAGGACCCCCTCGCCTGCGCGGCAAGCGGATCGTCCAGCTCTCCATCCGGCTGCGGGCCGCGGGGCTGACGAAGCCCGAGGAGATCAAGCCGGAGATGCACTCCCTGGTGGAGGCGCTCGTGGAGCAGGGTGGCGCGGTGGTGCCCTACTTCCGCGACATCGATCTCGCCTACCGCTTCGACCTGGAGCCGAACCTCGAGGCCTTGTCACTGCGGCTCGACGCGCCGGTCCTCGGGGAGGGCGCCGACTCCACCGTGCGCCGCCTCTTCGAGGACACGGCCCAGCTCGCCGAGGAGTACCTGCCCGTCCACGTAGGCGAGCCGGACATCGAGCGGACCCGGGCGATCCTCGAGGCCGTGAGCGAGGAGCGGGAGGCCGCCGGACTCGGCCCGTTCGAGGCGGACGCCATCGAGACCGCCATCGCCCTGTCCCATCGCTTCCTCGCCCGGGGGTGCTTTCCCCGCAAGGCCCTGACGCTCGCCGAGCAGGCGGCGGCCGCGAGCGGGCCGGACAAGCCGGTGCGGATGGACGACGTCATCGGGCAGTTCGTCTCGGGGCATCGCGTCCCCCGCTTCCTCATCGACCCCCGGATCCCCCTCGATCTGCGCGAGACGCGTCGCACCTTCACCGACCGGCTCCTCGGCCAGGTGGACGCAGTGGACGCCGTGGTGAACATGGTGGGGCTCATCAAGGCGGGGCTCTCGGATCTGCGGCGGCCCTTCGGCGTCTTCCTCTTCGTGGGGCCGACCGGGGTGGGCAAGACCCACCTCGCCCAGCTCCTGGCCGAGTACCTGTTCGGGGACCGGGATCGCCTGGTCCGGCTGAACATGGCCGACTACCAGACGCCCAAGGATGCGGCCACGCTCTTCGGGGACCCCGACGGCTACAACCCGTCGAGCCGGCGGGGCGTCCTCACGCGCCGCCTGCTGGGCCACCCCTTCGCCGTCGTGCTGTTCGACGAGTTCGAGAAGGCCCACGGCACCGTCCACGACCGGTTCCTGCAGCTCATGGACGAAGGCGCGTTCATCAACGGCGCCGGGGAGACGGTCTCCTGCCGGTCGAACATCCTCATCGCCACGAGCAACGCCGGCGCCGAGGTCTACCGCGGCAAGTACCTCGGCTTCGCGTCGCCGCCGGACCCGGTCGAGGTGCGCAAGGCGGTGGACCGCGCGCTGGGGGGACACTTCCGGGTCGAGTTCCTCAACCGCCTGGATCGGGTCGCTCACTTCCGCCCCCTGCGGCGGGAGGAGATCCGCGCCATCGCCTTGCGGGAGCTCGCCCAGCTCCAGCAGCGGCCGGGTCTCCGCCGGCGGGGCATCCGCCTGGAGATCGACGAGGCCGTCCTCGACTGGCTCACCGCACATGGCTACGACCCGAACCACGGGGCGCGCTTCCTCCGCCGGGTCATCGAGCGGCAGATCACCGGCCCCGTGGCCCGGGTGCTCGTGACCGGCGAGCTGGAGCCTGGGGACGCCGTCGAGCTGCTCGTGCGACGAGGGCGCGTCGTGGCCGAGCCGGCGCGCAAGGGACCGCCCCCACGCCAGAAGGTGGCGCTCCCCGAGGGCCCGGGGGAGACGACGCGGAGCCTGGACCGAGAGGGGCTGCTGGCCGAGGCCCGGGGGCAGCTCGACGCCGCGCAGCCCCTCCTCGACGCCCTCGCCGCCGCCGAGCGGGAGCGGGTGGAGCAGCTCGCCCGCATGAACGCGCCTGGGTTCTGGGACAGCGACGACGCCCGGGACGTGGTCGAGCGCTACCGGGCGCTGGACGTGGCCGTCGAGGTCCAGACGCGGTTCGCCTCGCCGCTGCGGCGCCTGCGGGACGTGCTCGAGGAGACCGACGTGCCCGTGGAGCGGCTCGCGCGGCGCATCGAGGCGGCGGCCCGGGGGCTGCAGCACTGGCTCGAGCGGCAGGCGCGGGACTCGGCCGAGGACGTGTGGCTGCTCCTGTCCACGGCGGGGACGGGGGAGAGCCAGGACCTCCTCGCGGAGCTGGTGGAGGTCGAGGTCGCGTGGTGCGAGCGGCTCGGTCTGGACGCGGAGATCGTGGCGTGGCAGGAGCGGGACGGCGTCCTGCGCCGGGTGGCGGTGGCGGTCCACGGCCAAGCCGCGGAGCACCTGCTGGCCATGGAGGTGGGGCAGCACCGGCGGGCTCGCCGCGAAGGGGCGGACGCGCGGGTGCGGGTGCGGCTCGTGGTGCGGGGGACCGGCGCCGGCCGCCCCGGACGGGTGGAGAGCGCCCGGCGTCGGACAGGGCCGCTGGGGGTCGAGTGTCGGGTGCGCGGTCGCCTGAGCGTCGCGGAGCGGGGGCTGACCATGAGCCTCCTCGGACCCGACGAGGCGACGATGCGGGAGCTGCTCACGGATCTGGCGTCGGCGCTGCAGGGCCCGGCGACGACCGCCGAGGTGGCGCGGCAGTACGGGGTGGACGGTCTCGGGGCCCGGGATCCCCGGACCGGCGCGACGGTCGTCAAGGGGAAGGACGTGACGCGGGGGAGGCTGGACCCGCTGCTCGAGGCCTGGCGTCGGAGGGACGGCTGAGCTGAGAACTCCGGTCGGAGGGACTGGCGCCCGGGGGTATCGTCGCGACGTGTCGCCCCTCCGTCCTCTGCTCGCTCTCGGGGTCGTCGTCGGCCTCGCCCTGCCCGCCGCGGCGAACGCCTACACCATCTCGACCGGTCCGGGCGGGGAGCTCTACTGGGACCAGGCCCAGGTCTACGCGCAGTCCGACGGCCGCATCCCGTACTGGATCCAGTACGAGGGGACCGACGACCTCTCCTTCCTCCACGAGCACGTGCTCCGCCAGTCGCTGCTCGCGTGGGTGGAGGTCGACGGCGTGGATCTGCACTTCTTCGAGCAGCGGGTGGACACGCTGGAGGCGGCGTTCCACCCCACGGAGGAGGACGCGGCCGACAAGCGGGTCCTCCTCTTCTACCTGGAGGAGGACTGGCCCTACGACGACAACACGATCGGCCTCACGCTGGTCACCTTCAACGGGGCGGGGCGCATCATCGACGCCGACATCGGGTTCAACGGCGTCGACTTCGAGTTCTCGTTGAACGACGACCCCGCGGACGTGGATCTGCTCTCGGTCGCGACCCACGAGGTGGGGCACCTGCTGGGGATCGGCCACAGCGAGTTCGAGGACGCCACCATGTGGGCGACCCTCCTCGACGGCGTCGAGGCGCGGACGTTGAGCGAGGATGACGAGGCCGCCGCGCGCCATCTCTACCCCTGCGAGGACACCTGCCGGAGCATCGTGGACTGGCGCCCCCGCTCGACCGGCGTGAGCTGCGCGACCGCCGGCCCGGGCGTCGGGCTCGCGGTGGTGCTGCTGACCCTGGGCGGCCTCGCCCTGCGCCGGCGGTGGACGCTGGTGATGGTCGTGTGCCTGGCGGCGATGACGACGCCGCGCTTCGTGCCGGAGGCGGAGTCCACGCTCGTGGAGCGGCTGGACATGGACCGGCTGGTGGCGGCGGCCGACCGGGTGGTGCGGGCGACGGTGCGCGACGTCGAGGCGTACCCGCGGGGGCACGTGTACTCGCGGATCACGCTGGATGTGACGGAAGACCTCGCCGGGACGGGGGAGGGGACCGTCGTGATCGAGCAGCCGGGTGGGGTGCTCGACGCGCCGACGGACACCGGGGTCTACGGCACGGTCGCGCTGGGGTTCGCCTCCTTCGAGGCCGGGGAAGACGTGGTCGTCTTCCTCGCGGACGACGAGCGGGGGGCCCGCGTCGTCGGGCTGGCGCAAGGGAAACTGGGGGTCGATGAGGCCGGCGAGCTGACGCGCGACCTGAGCGGGCTCGCCCTCACGGCGATCCCCGGACGGCCTCCCCTCACGGTGGACCTGCCGTCGAACCTGGACGGGCTGCGGGCGGCGCTCGTCGGGCGCTGAGGCTCCGGGCGCGGAGCGGGCTCACTCCGCCCGGAGCCGCAGCTCGAAGGTCACTTCCGGGCGCTGAGGGAGCGCGTCGAGCTCCGAGATCCCGGCCTCGCCGCCGCGGAGATCGAGGCGGGTGTCCCGGTCGAGCGTGGCCGTGACCAGGTCCTCGGTCGCGGCGCGGTCGTAGCCGCCGGCGCGGGCGATCATGCCCAGGAGGATCCGGGCGTCGGTGGCGTCCAGGTCGGGGTGGGCCCTCAGCAGTCGAGCCACGACGGCGTCCGACCACGCCGGCGACGCCGCAGGCAGCGGGCCGTCGTAGCGGAGGACGCGGTCGTCGCCCGCGGGACCTGGGGCCTCGACGAGGGACGGGGCGACCACACTCGGGGGGGCGACGCGCGGGGTTGCGAGCTCACCCGCTCGGTCGACCGCGCGGTCGCCGAGCGCCCCCCGCAGGCGGCGGTCCACCTCTCCGTCCGCGAGCCCGGCGTTCGGCTCGGCCCCTCCCGCAGCGACCGCGGCGACCCGGGCGTCCTCGGCTGCGTCCCGGCTGGTCGCGGCGCGCTCCTGGGTCCGCTCGAGCCCGTCCACGAACCCAGGCACGTGCTGTGTCTGGAGGACCTCGTCCAGGTACCAGGCGCCGGTGGAGAACCCCTGGATCCGCGCCTTCAGGCGGTCCGCGTCGGCCAGGAGCTGGATGTGCCTTCGCCGGGCCCGCTCCGCGTCGGTGGCGAGCTGGCTCAACGAGCGGTCCGAGGTCGCCCCTCCTGACGCCCCTCCGCCACCGGCGCCGTCTCTCGACGCGGCGCCCAGGGCCCCCTCGAGTCGCTGCACCTCGTCCCGGGCGTCCCGGAGGTCCCTCCGCAGCCCCCGCACCAGCCGCCGCCACCCATCCACGATCCGCGCGATGCGGGCGGCATCCCGGGGGTCCAGGATGTCGCCGCCCTCCTGGATCAGCGACAGCGCGACCTCCCCCGGCAGCCCTGTCCCCGGCACCACCGCCTCGCCGCCCACCATCCCGCGGGTCAGCCCCGCGTCGCCGGGCACCAGCGGCATGCGGATCCCGGGCTCGTAGTCCATCCAGGCGAAGGGCTCGGGGGGGCTCATGTCTGGTGGGTTCGGGGTCAGCTCGTCGGCCCATGCCACGACCCGGCCCAGGATCGGCCCGAGGAGCGGGATGGACTCCGGGCCCGGCCCCTCGGCGACCGCCGCCGGATCCGCGCCGGGCGGAGCCTCCCACTCGTAGACCCCCACCCACGTCCAGCCGAGGGTCATGGGGGCGAGGACGTCCGCCTCGAACGCGGCCGCGGCCACGAAGTAGCGGTCTTCCTCGCCGCCGCCGGGGTCGTCGCCAGCCGCGAACTGGGCTGCGAACCGCTGGTCGAGGCGGTCCCGCAGATCCCGCAGCTGCGCCACCGCCACCTCCGTGTCCCGGTCCCCCGGAGCCCCGTCGAGGAGGCGCCGGGCCTCCGATGCGAGGAGCGCCAGCGCATCGTCCACCCAGTCCTCTGCCGCGACTCCGTGCCTGGCGAGGGGCAGCCCGTCCTCGCACCACCAGCGCTGCCGGGCGTCGTCCCGGCTCAGGATCCAGCGGCGCGCTACGTCTCGGCCCTCGTCCGAGAACCGCCGAGCCCGCCTGTCCAGCATCCGCGCGGCCGATGCGTGGCCGCGCTCTTCTCGCGCCCGGATCCACCACCGCCGCAGCCCGTCCAGGGCGTCCGCCGCGCCTGGGTCGTCCGCCAAGCAGTCGTGCACGTCCACGGCGCCGAGCCAGTCGCCCAGGGGCTCGGCGCCCACCCGCGCCTCGGCGAGCACGTCCCGGAGCCCCTCGCGAGGCCCCTCCATCGCGGCCGCCGGCGCCGCCGTCGCCATCGCCATCACCAGCGCGAGCGTCCCTCGAGTCCATCCCGTCACGACGGCCAGACCCCCCGGCCGGCTCGGACCTTCCGCCGGCCGCGGGGTGCGGCCCCGCGCGCCTCCCCAGGCCCCCCACCCGGCTCCGTCGCAACCGCCCATCCCCTCGCGACCGAGGCGCCGGCTGGCTTTCTTGCCTTCGACACCCTCGGGATGTACAAGCGCGCCCGATCCGCGGGGACGCTCGTGGATCGCACGCGGAGGGCAACCCTCCGCCGTCACCGGAGACCCGATGACCGCTCAGTACCTACCCGTCCTCATGGTGACCCTCGGGGCCCTGGGGTTCATGGCGGTGATGCTCGGCATCAACGCGCTGCTCGGCAGCAAGCGCCGGCACGACCAGATGCCCAAGCTCATGCTGGAGCCCTTCGAGTGCGGCTCGCCCCCGCTCCAGACGGACAACCGCCGACGCACCGCGGTCAAGTTCTATCTCGTCGCCATCCTGTTCGTGATGTTCGACCTCGAGACCGTCCTGCTCTACCCCTGGGCGGTGCTCTACAAGGAGCTCGGCCTCTTCGGGTTCGTCGAGCTCCTCGTGTTCATGATCTCGCTCGTCGTCGGGCTCGCCTACGCATGGCGGAAGGGAGCCCTGGAATGGCGGTAGACCCCTCCAAGATCGTCCAGTTGGGCGACGGCCGGAACGGCAACCTCGTCCCCGAGGACCCCACCCACAACACGCTCCTGACCCGCGCCGGGCTCGAGGACACCGTCTGGGCCACGCGCCTCGACGCGGTGATGGGCTGGGCCCGCAAGTTCTCCCTCTTCCAGTACCCGTTCGTGACCGCCTGCTGCGGCATGGAGTTCATGGCGGTGTCCGCGTCCCACTACGACACGGACCGGTTCGGTGCGGCCCTGCCCCGCTTCTCCCCCCGCCAGGCCGACATGCTCATGATCGTTGGCACCATCGTCCACAAGCAGGCCCCCGTCCTGAAGGCGGTCTACGAGCAGATGGCGGACCCGAAGTGGGTCGTCGCCGTCGGTGCCTGCGCCGTGTCCGGCGGCTTCTATCAGAACTACACCTCGGTCCCCGGCGCGGACAAGATCATCCCGGTCGACGTCTACATCCCCGGATGTCCCCCCCGCCCCGAGACCATCCTCGACGCGCTGGTGAAGCTCCAGGAGAAGATCCAGCACTCCCGTCACAACGTCCTCTAGTCGCCTCTTCGCCCTCCCCTCGGAGGGCGTACGCACGTTGGAGCTCCGATGAGCGACACGACCCCCGAGCTGAGCCCGGTCCTCAGCGCCGTCCTCGAAGGCCTCGGTGACAAGGTCCTGGGCTGGCACAGCCAGTTCGGCGACGACACCGTCCTCGTCGACGGCGCCGCCCGCCGCGACGTGGCGACCTGGCTCAAGGACGGCGATCTCGCCTTCGACATGCTGATGGACACCACCGTCGTCGACTACATCGAGGAGGAGCCCCGCTTCGAGGTCGTCGATCACTTCTTCAGCACGAAGCACCACCACCGCATCCGCGTGAAGTCCCGCGTCCCCGAGGACAAGCCCAACTCCCCCAGCCTCACGCCGCTCTACGGCTCGGCGAACTGGATGGAGCGCGAGGCGTTCGACATGTACGGCGTCGTCTTCGACGACCACCCGGACATGCGGCGCATCCTGCTGTACCCCGAGTTCCAGGGGTACCCGCTCCGCAAGGACTACGACAAGCTCCACGAGCAGCCGCTGTTCCCCGCCCGCTACTCCGGCGTCCGGGAGACCGACGAGGTGATGAACCCCCGCGTGGGCGTCGAGCTGCCCATCCATGGCACGGAGGTGCCGCGATGAGCGTGAACCGCCAGGACCGCACCAGCACGCCGGTCAAGACCCTCGCCAAGCCCAAGACCGCCTACAACTTCGGCGGTGAGCTCGTCGAGCTGCCCGGCGACATCCGCATGCACCGCATCTACCCCGAGGGGGAGGACGCGGATCTCAGCTCGCGGACGGTGGTGAACATCGGCCCCTCGCACCCGGCGATGCACGGGACCATCCGCATGGTGGTCGAGCTCGACGGGGAGACCATCGTCGGGGTGGACGTCATCCCCGGGTACCTGCACCGCGGGTTCGAAAAAGAGTGCGAGGCGCACACCTACCACCAGGCCATCCCCTACACGGACCGCCTGAACTACTGCTCTCCGCTCATCAACAACTTCGCCTGGGCGGGCGCGGTGGAGAAGATGTTCGGCGTCGAGGTGCCCGAGCGCACGAAGCTCATCCGCACCTACCTGTCCGAGGTCTCGCGCATCACGGACCACCTCACGTCCATGGGCGCGGGGCTCATGGAGCTCGGCGCCCTGACCGCGTTCCTCTACCTCATCGAGGTGCGGGACTGGATGTGGGAGCACATCTGCCACGTCAGCGGCGCGCGCCTCACGCAGAGCTACGGACGCGTCGGCGGGCTCGCCCGGGACGTGCCGAACGACTGGCTCGACCGGATGAACGAGATCTTCGAGACCTCGCTCATCCCGAAGCTGCGGGACGTCCACAACCTGGTCGACCACAACCGCATCTTCATCGACCGCATGCGCGGCGTGGGTGTCGTCAGCCAGGAGGACCTCATCTCCTACGGCGTGACCGGCCCCTGCCTGCGGGCGGCCGGCGTCGGCCTCGACTGTCGCACCTACGCCCCCTACGACGCCTACGACCAGGTCACGTTCGACGTGCCCATCGGCAAGTACGGCGACAACTACGACCGCTACTTCGTCCGCATGCGCGAGATGGAGGAGTCGATGAAGATCTGCCGGCAGCTCGACCCGCTGCTGCGCAAGTCCGTCGGCGAGCCCATCAACGTGGACGACGCGCGCCTCACGCTGCCTCCCAAGAAGGAGGTCTACAGCAACATCGAGGCGCTGATGAACCACTTCAAGCTCATCATGGAGGGCCCGCGGCCCCCCAAGGGCGAGGTCTACCACGCGGTCGAGGGCGCCAACGGCGAGCTCGGCTTCTACCTCGTCTCCGACGGCACGGGCCTGCCCTACAAGGCGCGCTGCCGTCCCCCGAGCTTCGTGAACATGGGCGCGATCCACCTGATGCTGCTCGGCAGCCAGATCGCGGACATCGTCCCCATCTTCGGCCAGATCAACATGATCGGCGGGGAGTGCGACCGGTGAGCATCGACCACGACAACCTCAGCTGGAGCCAGCCCGCCGCCGAGCGGCTGGAGTGGCTGCGCACCCGCTACCCCGCGGACAAGCAGCGCGCCTTGATCCTGCCGGTGCTGCACATGGCCCAGCGCGAGTTCGGCTGGGTGAGCCCCCAGGTCATCCAGTTCGTCGCCGCGGCGATCCCCGTCCCGACCATCCAGGTGGAAGAGGTCGCCTGCTTCTACACGATGTACAACCGCAAGCCCATCGGGCGCTGGCACCTGCAGGTCTGCCACAACATCAGCTGCTCGCTGATGGGTGCCGAGATCGTGCTGGAGCACATCGAGGGCAAGCTCGGCATCAAGCGGGGCGAGACGACGCCGGACGGCGAGTTCACGCTCATGGGCGCCGAGTGCCTCGGGTCCTGCGGGACCGCCCCGATGATGCAGGTGAACGACCACTACTACGAGAACCTCGGCCTCTCCGACGTGGACGAGCTCCTCGAGAAGCTGAAGAACACCCCGGACATCACCGACGACGAGGCGAACGTGGCGTTCGGCCCCGGCTCGGGACCGTCCCGGGCCCTCCCTCAGAATGGGCCGGCCCACGAGGCGGGCGCGGGCGTCGTGCTCCCGGGCCACGCGGCGGGAGGGCACTGAGATGACCTACCCCATCAAGGGCAAGGACCAGGTCCTGCTCAACTTCGAGCGCGGCACGACTTCGTGGCCGCTCGACAGCTACCTGACCCGCGCCGGGTACGAGACCGCGAAGGAGGTCCTGACGGGCGGCAAGTACGCCACGCCGGCGGACCTGGTGACCACCGTCAAGGACTCGGGTCTGCGCGGCCGCGGCGGCGCCGGGTTCCCCACGGGCCTCAAGTGGAGCTTCCTGCCGAAGGAGCCCCAGGGGCCCATCCAGCTCGTGGTGAACGCCGACGAGTCCGAGCCCGGCACCTTCAAGGACCGGGTCATCATGGAGGAGAACCCGCACCAGCTCATCGAGGGGTGCGTGCTGTCCTGCTGGGCCATCAAGTCCAACAGCTGTTACATCTACATCCGCGGCGAGTACGTGCCCGCCATCAAGCGGATGACCGCCGCGGTCGAAGAGGCGTACGCCGCCGGCCACCTCGGCGAGGACATCTACGGCAGCGGGTTCACCTGCCACGTCACGGTCCACAGCGGCGCCGGCGCCTACATCTGCGGCGAGGAGACCGGCCTCATCGAGTCGCTCGAGGGCAAGAAGGGCCAGCCCCGCATCAAGCCGCCGTTCCCCGCCGTGTACGGCGTCTTCGGCTACCCCACCATCGTCAACAACGTCGAGTCCATCGCGGCCGTGACCTACATCGCGGCCGCGGGCGCCGACGCCTACCGCCAGTGGGGCACCGAGAAGTCCGCGGGCACGAAGCTCTTCTCGGTCTCCGGGCCCGTGAAGCGGCCGGGCGTCTACGAGGTGGCCATGGGCTACCCCTTCAAGTCGCTGCTCGAGAACGAGTGCGGGGGGATGCTCGACGGGGTCGCGCTCAAGGCGCTGATCGTGGGCGGGTCGTCCGTCCCGGTGGTGAACGCGGAGACGGCGCTCAAGATCAACATGGACTACGAGTCCTGCGCCGAGAACGACACGCTGCTGGGCTCCGGCGGCGTCATCGTCATCGGCGAGGGGACCTGCATGGTCCGGGCGCTCATGACGCTGCTGCGCTTCTACCACCACGAGTCCTGCGGGCAGTGCACGCCGTGTCGCGAGGGCACCGGGTGGATCGAGCGCATCGTCCAGCGCATCGAGGCCGGCGACGCGAAGCCCGGCGACATCGACGAGCTCTACCGCATCGCGGACAACATGGAGCTGCGCACCATCTGCACCCTGGCGGACGCGGCGGCGTGGCCCACGAAGTCCTTCATCGACGTGTTCCGCGACGAGTTCGAGGCCCACGTGGAGCGGGGCGGCTGCCCCTACGACAACCAGTTCCCCGACCACCTGAACCTGCGCGGAGGAGGCAAGCCCCAGCGGCACGCCGACCCCGAGCACGCGTTCATCCCCTGAACGACGAAGGGGAGGCACACACATGGCTGACACGGTCACGCTGACGATCGACGGCAAGGAGGTCACCGTCCCCAAGGGGACCAAGGTGATCGAGGCCGCGAAGCAGGTCGGCGTCGAGATTCCGCACTTCTGCTACCACCCGGGGCTGCCCGTCGACGGCAACTGCCGCATGTGCATCGCCGACGTGCACACCTGGAATGCCCGGGCGGAGAAGCACTTCCCGGCGCGGCGCCCGGCGGTCACCTGCTGGACCGACGCCGAAGAGAACATGCTCGTCTACACGGACACGGACGCCGTGAAGAAGTCCCGGGCGACGGTGATGGAGTTCCTCCTCATCAACCACCCCATCGACTGCCCGATCTGTGACAAGGCGGGCGAGTGCATGCTCCAGGACCACTACATGTCCCACGACCGCACGCGGTCGGAGCTGCGCGAGGAGAAGATCCACAAGCCGCGGCTCAAGGAGTTCGGCGAGCGCATCGTCTACAACGGCGAGCGCTGCATCCTCTGCTCCCGCTGCACCCGCTTCACGGCCCACGTGAGCAAGACGCACGACCTCGGGATCGTGAACCGCGGGGACCGCGCCATCGTCGAGCTGGCGCAGGACAGCAGCTTCGACAACGCCTACACGGACAACGTCGCGGACATCTGCCCCGTGGGCGCCCTGACGAAGACCGACTTCCGCTTCAAGAAGCGCGTCTGGTTCCTCAAGCACACCGACAGCGTGTGCGGCGGGTGCTCCCGGAACTGCAACACGGTCATCGACCACGACCGGGCCGAGATCGTGCGGATCATGCCGCGCCGCCGGGATGAGGTGAACGGCCACTTCATGTGCAACGAGGGCCGGGACATCTACAAGAAGCTGGCCGCGGCGCCGCGGGCGTCGGCGCCCATCGGGCGGGTCGACGAGCTGGGCAGCGGGCCGTCCTGGGAGGACGCCCTGGCCTGGGCCGGCGGCAAGCTCGGGGAGCAGAAGAAGGCGGGCAAGCTCGCCATCATCGGCTCGCCGTGGATGAGCAACGAGGAGGCCCTGGTGCTGGGCCACCTCGGCGCCAAGGTCACGAAGTCGGCGTGGATGGACCTGAAGGACGACGTGGTCGACGGCTACCCCGCCGACGACATCCTCCACACGGACGACCACAACCCGAACCGCAAGGGCGCAATCGACGCGGGCGTTGTCCCCGGCAAGAAGGACGGCAAGGACCTGGCGGGCATCATCGAGACCATCGCCGCGGGCGAGGTCGAGGTGCTTCTGGTGTGGGGCCCGGGCCTCGTGAACCACTTCGACAGCGCGGATGCCCTGGGCGAGGCGCTCGGCAAGGTGCCGGTCGTCATCCAGGCGACGGCGGAGCTGGACGAGGTCAGCGAGCTCGCCCACCTCGTGCTGCCCGTGCGCAACTGGGCCGAGTCCGACGGCACCTGGACGAACTTCGAGGGGCACACGAGCCGCTTCCGCAAGGCGCTGCGCCCCCACGGGTCGGCCCGGGACGGGTTCGAGCTGCTGAGCGAGCTGTGCACCGCCGCGGGCGGCAAGCCGCCGGTGAAGACGTTCAAGGACGCCCGGAAGAAGCTCAAGCAGGACCCGGACGCGGACGTGCGTGAGGTCGCCGACGGCGAGTTCAGCTTCTTCAAGGGCCAGTCGCTCTACCGCCACCACAGCGGCACGACGGAAGTTTGAGGAGGTAGCGAGATGGACACTGCCTTCTTCGTCGTCTGCCTGATGAACCTGGCCTTCGTGCTGGGCGTGCTGCTGAACCTCGGCGGGCTCCTGACCTGGGTCGAGCGCAAGCAGGGCGCGGTCATGGCGAACCGCATCGGCGCGAACCGTGCCTACATCCCGGTGCCGGTGGGCCGCGACCCGAACGGGGCCGGCGGGTTCAAGTGGAGCAAGCGCTTCACGCTGATGGGCCTGTTCCACGCTTTGACCGACGGCATCAAGATGCTGACGAAGGAGAACTTCACTCCTCCCTTCGTCGACAAGTTCGTCTACAACCTCGCCGTCTGGTTCAGCGCCGTCCCGGTGCTGGTGACGTTCGCGGTGGTGCCCTTCGGCGGGCCGTTCCAGCCCGGCGTGATGATGAGCGAGGTGCTCAACCTCGTGGGCCTGGCGGGCCTCGCGACGACCGTCGGGGACTTCTTCGGCGACGGCGTCTACCACATGCAGCTGGCCAACCTGAACGTGGGCCTGCTCTTCGTGTTCGCCATCGGCAGCACCGGCATCTTCTCCGCCGCGCTCGCGGGCTGGTCGTCCGGCAACAAGTTCTCGCTGCTCGGAGCCCTCCGCTCCAGCTCCCAGATGATCTCCTACGAGGTCTTCATGGGCATCTCGGTCCTCGGGCTGCTCGTCGTGTACGGCACCGTCGACTTCAACGAGATGGCCCAGCTCCAGCAGCAGACCTGGTTCGACGTCATCCCGAAGTGGGGCGTGCTGCTCCAGCCGCACATGTTCTTCGTGTTCATGACCGCGCTCATGGCCGAGAACAAGCGCGTGCCCTTCGACATGCCCGAGGCCGAGTCCGAGCTCGTGGCCGGCTACTTCACCGAGTACACGTCGATGAAGATGGGCCTGTTCATGATGACGGAGTTCCTCGAGATCGCCGTCATCGCCGGCATCATCGTCACCATGTTCTTCGGCGCCTACCACATCCCCGGAGTGGTGGCCGCGACCGACTACATGCACTGGGCGGCGCACCCGGATCTGGTCCCCGTGAACGCGGTCTTCGGCCATGAGGTGCCCCACTTCCTGGTCATCGTCCTGCGGGTCGGGGCGTTCCTCGGGAAGCTCGTCTTCTTCTGCTGGCTGCAGATCCTCATCCGCTGGACGCTGCCGAAGTTCCGGTACGACCAGGTCATGAAGCTGGGCTGGAAGTACATGCTCCCGCTCTCGATCGTGAACGTCATCGTCACCGCGGGGGTCGTGATTCTGCTGGGAGGCATGGCATGAGCGACATCGAGCTCGGTCGCAACCGCGACTTCGACAACGTCATCGACGGGCACGTCCTCCCTCAGCCCGCCTACCAGGGCGAGTTCACCGAGGGCGAGATCGTCAAGTACTACAACCCCAGCAAGATGACGCTGGCGGAGAAGCTGTACCTGCCCGCCATCCTCTCGGGCCTCGCCATCACCGGCGGCGTGTTCTGGAAGAACATGGCCCGCTGGGCCGTGTGGTTCACCTACTGGATCCGCGGCAAGGGCAAGGAGGCGCCGAAGGGGGCGGTCACCGTCTACTACCCCGAAGAGGAGCGCCCGGACTTCTCGCCCATCAGCCGTGGCAAGCACATCCTGACGATCCGCAACCAGGCGGGTCCATCCGGCGAGGCCCTGCCGCAGTGCGTCGCTTGCTACATGTGCGCCACGGCGTGCCCCGCTTTCTGCATCCACATCGTCGCGGGTGAGAGCCCGGATCCCAACATCGAGAAGTACTGCGTCGAGTTCGACATCGAGATCGACAAGTGCATCTTCTGCGGATACTGCGAGGAGGCCTGCCCCGTCGACGCCATTCGGCTGACGACGGAGCCGCGCATGGCCGACTACCAGCGCGAGCGCATGATCTACGACCGCGAGTACCTGATGACGTGGAACCCGACGTACGTCGAGGACGACCACGTGTATCCGGGCGGTCACCCCCGGGAGGAGTAACCAAACCATGGACCCGAGCGTTCTCGCGCTCTACGCGTGCTGCCTGTTGGCGCTCGCGGGCGGGGCCGGAGTGGTCGTGCTGCGGAACCCCGTGCACGCCGCGATCAGCCTGCTGTTCACCATGCTGGCGTTGGGTGGTGCCTACGCGATGCTGCAGGCTCACCTGCTCGCCGCGCTCCAGGTGCTCATCTACGCCGGCGCCATCGTCATCCTCATCGTCTACGTCATCATGCTGCTCGACCAGGGTCGCGAAGACGTGCCGCACCCGTTCTACGAGCTGGGGGCGGCCATCGGCGTCCCCGTGGCGGTGGTGCTCCTCTTCATCGCGGCGCCGGCCTTCCTCGGCTCCTCGGCCGGGCCCGAGCCGCTGATCAGCGGACCGGAGGCCTGCACCGACTGCGAGTCGGCGGCGGTGACGATGAAGAACCCCGACGGGTCGTCCCGGACGACCACCGGCTGCGAGGACTTCGCAGACACGGACGGGGACGGCTTCACCGACTGCAACGACCCGGACTGCCACGACAACGAGCTCTGCTACGGCACCGTGCGCGCCGTCGGTGGCTCGCTGCTCGGACCCTTCGTGCTGCCCTTCGAGGTGGCGTCGGTCCTGCTGCTCGCGGGCATCGCCGGCTCCATCCTGCTGACGGGACGTCGCCCGAAGGACCTCGAGGACGTGCTGCCCGCGCCGCAGATCGCCCCGGCGCCGGTCCCCGAGCTCCACGAAGGCGGCCGGGGAGGGGACGCCTGATGCCTCTCGAGCACCTGCTGCTGTTCTCGTTCCTGCTGTTCACCATGGGCGTCGCGGGCGTCGCCCTGCGGAAGAACCTGCTCGTCGTGCTGATGAGCGTCGAGCTCATGCTCAACGCGGTGAACCTCGCCTTCGTCGGCGTGGCGCGCCTCATCGGCGGCCACGACGCCCACGTGATGGTGCTGATGATCTACGTCGTCGCCGCCGTCGAGGTCGCCATCGGCATGGCCATCGTCGTCAACATGTTCCGCCAGAAGGACTCGATCTCGGTCGACTCCTTCGACGCGATGAGGGGTTGAGGCCATGCACGCCGAACACACCTCTCTGCTTGCCGTCGTCATCGCGCTGCCGCTGCTGGGCGCCATCTTCAACGGCCTGACGGGCCGCAAGCTCAAGAACGACACGCTGGTCCACAGCGTGGCCCTCGCGGCGGTCGCCATCCCGGCGGCCCTGGCCTGGGTCCTGCTCTTCCAGCTGCTGGGGATGGACGAGCACGGGCGCGCGCTGCACCAGACGCTCTTCCCGTGGATCCACGTGGGCAGCTTCCAGATCGACTTCGGTCTGTGGCTCGACCCGCTGTCCGCCGTGATGCTCCTCATCATCACGAACATCGGCGCCCTCATCCACCTGTACTCCATCGGGTACATGAAGGGGGACAAGAGCTACTACCGGTACTTCGCGTACCTGAACCTCTTCATCTTCGCGATGCTCTGCCTCGTCCTGGGCGACAACCTCGTCGTCCTGTTCCTGGGCTGGGAGGGGGTCGGGCTCGCGTCCTACCTGCTCATCGGCTTCTGGTTCGAGGACCGGGAGAACGCGAAGGCGGGCAAGAAGGCGTTCATCACCAACCGCGTCGGCGACTTCGGCTTCGCGCTCGGGATGTTCGCGCTCTTCGTGATGTTCGGGACGCTGACCCCGGTCGGCGACGGCGGCATCAACGCCCAGCTCGCGGCGAACCCGGCGGCCTTCGACAGCACCTGGATCGAGGTCGCGGCGCTGCTGCTCTTCGTGGGCGCGTGCGGCAAGTCGGCCCAGATCCCGCTGTACGTCTGGCTGCCGGACGCGATGGCCGGTCCGACGCCCGTGTCCGCCCTCATCCACGCGGCGACGATGGTCACCGCCGGCGTCTACATGATCGCCCGGCTCAACGGCCTCTTCTTCCACGCAGAGATCGCCAGCAGCATCGTGCTCTACATCGGAGCGGCGACGGCGCTGTTCGCGGCGACCATCGGGCTGGTCCAGAACGACATCAAGAAGGTGCTCGCGTACTCGACGGTGTCCCAGCTGGGCTTCATGTTCACGGCCATGGGGGCCGGGGCGTACGCCATCGGCGTGTTCCACCTCATGACCCACGCGTTCTTCAAGGCGTGCCTGTTCCTCGGGTCCGGCTCGGTCATCGCGGCGATGCACCACGAGCAGGACATGCGGTTCTACGGCGGGCTGAAGAAGTTCATGCCCATCACCCACGCCACGTTCTTCGCGGCGACGCTGGCCATCGCGGGCTTCCCGTTCCTGGCCGGCTTCATGAGCAAGGACGAGATCCTGTGGTGGGCGTTCGCGTCCGAGCGGGGGAGCACGCTGGCCTACGTCCTCGTGCTGGCCGCCGCCTTCTGCACCGCCTTCTACATGTTCCGCATCATGTGGATGACGTTCTGGGGCGAGCACCGCGGAGTGCCCGAGGGCCACGGCCACGGTGACGAGCACGAAGGCGCCGACGGCCACGACCACGCCGACGACCACGGGCACGGTGACCACGGCCACCACGGCGAGCCCAAGGAGTCGCCCTGGACGATGACGGTGCCGCTCATGGTCCTCGGCGCGCTGAGCGTCGTGGGCGGGTTCCTGTCGATCCCGCCCATCTTCACGGGTCACGAGAGCATCCACTTCTCCCTGCACCACTGGCTGCACCCGGTCCTCGCCAACAGCGAGGTCCACATCGCCGAGCACTACGCCCACGCGAGCTCGGTGGAGTGGGGCCTGATGGCGCTCTCGGTGAGCGTCGGCGCGCTCGCGTTCTTCGCCACCTGGGTGCTCTACAAGGGCAAGGACAAGCTCTACGACGTGTTCGCGGCGCGTGCGCCTCGTCTGCACGACGCCCTGTGGAACAAGTGGTTCGTCGACGAGATCTACGAGGCCACGCTCATCAAGCCGCTCGTGCTGTTCTCGCGCGAGGGCCTGTGGCGGATCATCGACGAGGTCGTCATCGACGGCGTCGTCAACCTCGTCGCCGATGGCGGCAAGGTCACGGCGCTCCTCGTGGGCCGCGTCCACAGCGGGGACCTGCGGGCCTCCGCGGGGGTGATGGTCCTCGGGCTGGCCCTGGTGATGGCCGCGGCGGTGGTGTTCGGCGTCGTCGACGTCGACTTGTCGGCGGTCACCGACCTGTTCTCGGAGGCTGACGCCTCAGGGGACGGCGCCGCGATGGGAGGGGAGTAGGACCATGGATCTCCCGATTCTCTCGATCGTCACGTTCCTGCCGCTCCTCGGCGCCGCTGTCGTCCTCGCCCTGCCGCGGGACAACGAGTCGCTGCCGAAGATGGTGGCCTTCATCACGACGCTGGTCGGCTTCGTGGTGTCCCTGCCCCTGGTGACGGGCTTCGACAGCGCGAACACCGGCATGCAGTTCGTCGAGTCCTACAACTGGATCGGCGCGAAGGACTGGGGCTTCGAGCTCACCTTCGGCCTCGACGGCATCTCGCTCTGGCTCGTGCTGCTGACCACGTTCCTCGGCCCCATCGTGGTGGCCGGCGCGTGGACCGCGGTGGAGAAGCGCCACAAGGAGTTCTTCTTCTGGGTGCTGACGCTCCAGACGTTCATGATCGGCACGTTCGTCGCGACGAACCTGGCGGTCTTCTACGTCTTCTGGGAGCTGATGCTCATCCCGATGTTCTTCCTCATCGGGGTCTGGGGAGGCGACGACCGCATCTACGCGACGGTGAAGTTCTTCATCTACACGGTCGTGGGCTCGATGCTGCTCCTGGCGGCCATCTTCTACCTGTACTGGCTGCACCACGCGCAGTTCGGCACGTGGTCGATGGCGTTCGCGGATCTCATGCGGCTCGAGATCGGCCTGTCCGTCCAGACCTGGCTGTTCCTCGCGTTCGCGGTGGGCTTCGCGGTCAAGGTGCCCATGTTCCCGCTGCACACCTGGCTCCCGGACGCCCACGTCCAGGCGCCCACGGCGGGCTCGGTCATCCTGGCGGGCGTGCTGCTGAAGATGGGGACCTACGGGTTCCTGCGCCTCGGCATGCCCCTGTTCCCCGGCGCCGTGGCCGAGTGGACGACAGTGTTCATGGCGCTCAGCGTCATCGGCATCATCTACGGCGCGCTCGTGGCGATGGTCCAGCCGGACATGAAGAAGCTTGTGGCGTACTCCTCGGTGAGTCACATGGGCTACATCATGCTCGGCGTCTTCGCCCTGAACACCCAGGGCGTGGAGGGCGGCGTGCTCCAGATGCTCAACCACGGCATCAGCACCGGCGCGCTCTTCTTGCTGGTGGGCGTGGTCTACGAGCGGACGCACACGCGGCGCATCTGGGACTACGGCGGCCTCGCGAAGGTGATGCCCGTCTACACGGTGGTCTTCATCATCGTGGCCCTGAGCTCGGCCGGGCTGCCCGGCACGAACGGGTTCATCGGTGAGTTCCTGACGCTGCTTGGCGCGTTCCAGTGGGCGGCGGCGGAGTCGGCGAACGGCGCGGGCTTCCTCGGGAGCTACGGCCTCGTGGCCGGCGCAGCGCTCGGCGTGATCCTCGGCGCGGTCTACCTGCTGTGGATGATCGAGCGGGTCTTCTACGGCAAGGTGCTGATGAAGAAGAACCTGCACCTGCCGGACCTCACGCGGCGGGAGATGGCGGTCTTCGCGCCCCTGCTGGTGATGATCTTCTGGCTGGGCATCTACCCGAAGCCGTTCATCGACGCGATGGAGCCGACCCTGGAGGCCTGGATCGCGGACGTGGAGGCGGGCGAGAAGGCCACCGCCGCCCTGCCCGCGGACCTCGGCGCGCCGGGCCTGGCGAGCTGGGCCCAGTGGGAGGGGGAGACCGGGGTCGCGAAGGACGAGTGGTTGGCGCGGGCCGAAGGGTCTGCGACTGGCTTGGATGCTGGGGCGGCGATGGACTTGGGACCGGGAACTGGGGAAACCGGGAAATCGGGAAGATCTGTTGTTGGGGCTTCTGAGCCCTCCCAACCCAAGTCTCCCGGATTCCCGGATTCCCGGATTCCCGGTGAAGACACGGGCGCCGCCCTGGTCGCCGACGCCACCGGGGACCTCCCGGCACAGGAAGGGAGCGTCCAGTGATTCCCTCCATGGACTTCGCCCTCATGGGCCCCGAGCTCATCCTCATCGCGGCCGGGATCTTCGTGCTCCTCGCGGACGCCTTCGTGCCTCGTGAGCACGGCAAGGACGACCCCCGCGGCGACGTGAACGACCCCCGGTCCCTGACGCTGGGCATCACGCTGGTGGGCCTGCTCGCCGCGGCCGGCTACCTCTGCCTCGGCCGCGGGGACACCACGGTCGCCCAGACGACCTTCGAGGGCCTCTTCATCGTCGACGCCTTCGGGGACGCCTTCAAGCTCGTCGCCCTCGCGGGCACCATCCTCGGCGTCCTGCTTAGCGACACCTGGCTCAAGAACCAGCGCCTGCCGACGGGTGCCTTCTACGCCCTGGTCCTCTTCGCCACGACGGGGATGCTCTACCTGCTCAGCGCCACCGACATGGTGATGCTGTTCGTGGGCCTCGAGCTCATGTCCATCCCGCTGTACTGCCTCGCGGCGGCGCTGCGGTGGGACGACCGCTCGGTGGAGGCGGGGGTGAAGTACCTCGTCCTCGGCAGCTTCGCGACGGCCGTGATGCTCATGGGCTTTGCCCTGCTCTACGCCTTCGTGGGCATCCACACGGGCGCCGCCACCACCCGGCTCGATCTCGTCGCCCAGGCCGTCATGGAGGCCCAGGCGGCGGGCAGCCTGCCGGGCTACGCGCTGATGGGCGGCCTGCTCGCGCTGGTCGGACTGCTCTTCAAGATGAGCGCGGTGCCGTTCCACATGTGGACGCCCGACGTCTACGAGGGCGCGCCCACCTCGATCACGGCGTGGATGTCCGTGTCGGTGAAGGCGGTCACGGCCGCGGTGATGCTGCGGGTCTTCGGGGCGCCGCTCCTCGAGGCGCTCCAGCTCGACGGCATCCTCTGGGTCATCGCCGCCCTGACGATGTTCCTCGGCAACACGATGGCCCTGACCCAGGACAACGTGAAGCGGATGCTCGCCTACTCCTCGGTGGCCCACGGCGGGTACATGCTCGTGGGCATCCTCGCCGGGGGCGACGCGGGCAGCGCCGCCGTCCTCTTCTACGCGGCGGCCTACACGTTCGGGAACATCGCGGCGTTCGCGGTCCTCGTGTTTCTGTCCCGCGCGGGCCACGAGGTCGAGACCTTCTCGGATCTGTCGGGCCTCGGCCAGAAGATGCCGCTCCTCGGCGTGGTGATGCTGCTGTCGATGCTGTCGCTGATGGGCATGCCGCCCCTGGCCGGCTTCTTCGGCAAGTTCGCCATCTTCCGGGCCGCGGTGAGCGAGGGCTACGTGGTCCTCACCATCATCGGTGTGCTGACGTCGGCCATCTCGGTGGCCTACTACCTGCGCCCCGTCATCGTGATGTTCATGAAGGAGCCCGCTGAGGGCGCCGAGATCGCCACCGGCCGGGCGTGGTCGGTGCGGACGGCACTGGTCGTCGCGGTGGTCGTGACCGTGCTCCTGGGCCTGATGCCGAGCGGCACCCTCGACTACGCCCTGGAGAGCGCGCAGGCCCTGGCCAGCAACCTCTGAGCACCCGCCGCGCCATACTCGCGGCGTGACGCGCTCCGTCCTCCTCGCGCTCCTCCTCGGCGTCGTGCTCGGCGCGGGGCTGTGGGTGTGGCAGGGGAGGGGGCCGGCGCTGACGGCGTCGCCCACCGGGGCGCTGCCCACTCACGAGACTCCCTTGCGGGTCGTGTCTGGCGCGGGCCCCGGGGCGTTCGCGGACGACGCGCCGTTCCTCGCCGAGGTCCTCCTCTCGACGGGAGTCCATGGGATGTCGGTCGGCCCGCCCGGCGGCGAGGTCGTCGTCTTCCCAGAGGCCGCCTGCCCGGAGGTCGCCCACGCTCCGCCGGGAGCCCGGCGCCTGGTCCTGGGTCTCTGCCCCGAGATCCTCCAGGGGCAGGTGCCGCCTCCCGACCTCTCCGGGTCTCCGGACGTGCCGCTCACCGGGCTCCCTGGGGCCGCCGAGGGGATCACCCCCGGCCCACCGCGCACCGACACTGGCCTGCCTCTGCCCGCCGTCCTGAACACGTGGTCGTCGGCGGTCATCGCCGAGTCGCCCTTCGAGCCACTGCTGAGAGCCGGAGACCACGTGGTGGCCATCCGCATGGACGACCTCATCGTCGTCTCCTTCGATCTCGTTGGCTGGCTGCGACTCCGCCGACAGGGCAGCCCGACCCTCGCCGACGTCGACACCGACGGGCTCCACGGCCCGAAGCCCAACGACCTCGCCCCCTACACCGGGGAGCTCGAGGACTGGCGCCGCGCCGGTGGGGACCGGTGGGCGCTGTGGCTGCGGGATCAGCTCGGCCCCGACTGGCCCGTCGCTCCCACGCTCCCTGCCGGCGCCCCCACCGTCCTCGTCCTCACCTTCGACCAGGACTTCGCCGAGCCCCAGTGGATCGACCCGCTGCTCGCCCGCGTCGAAGGGGCCGGCGGCACCGCGACCCTCCTCCGCACGGACACCACCCGCCAGCGCAACGGCGCCGAGGTGGACGCCGTCGGCCGAGCGCTCCCTCCCGAGGACCTGCGCCGCTGGGCCCGCGCCGGCCACGGCCTGGGCATGCACCCCCACGTCGTCGGCCTCGTGCCCCGGACCTGGGCGCCGGGGAGCGAGGGGCCCGATCCACGGGAGACCGGGCTGCGCCTCCAGGCGGAGCGCCTCGTCGCCGAGGGGCGCCCCGCCCTCGCCGCACGCCACCACTTCCTGCACTGGTGGGGCTACGCCACGCCGCTGGACCTTCAGGCCGAGCTCGGCGTGTGGGTCGACCTGACCTTCGTGGGCATGGCGCCCCAGTTCGCCCTGCCGGGCTTCGGGTTCGGGGGGGCCCTGCCCATGCGGTTCCAGCGGGAGGACGGCAGCTTCGTCCCCGTCCTCGTGCAGCCCACCGTCCTCGAAGACGACGTCCTGATGAGCGACTACCCCTACAGCCACGGCATGACGCTGGACGGCGTCCTCGCGGCGCTGCCGACCGTCTTCGACGAGGTGGAGGCGGTGGGGGCCCCGCTGGTGGTGAACATCCACCCCACGCTGGAGATCAAGCGGGAGGCCCGCTTCCTGGACGCGCTCCTCGCCGAGGCGCAGACGCGGGGCGCGCCCATCTGGTCCGCCGAGCGCTGGGCTGCGTTCACGTGGGAGCGCCTGAACGGGCAGCTGGCGCCCGAGGAGACCGGCGCCGCTGTGTCCTCGCCCTGACGCCGGCGCAGCGGCTACGGCGCCAGCTCCTCCGACCGCGCCACCGCGCGCTCCCAGGTCCGCACGAACGCTTCGGCCGAGCGGAACAGGGGCTCCAGCTCCTCGTCCGTGGCTCCGTCGAGGCGCAGGTCCTGCACGAACTCCGGGAGCAGGCCGATGTGGGCCATCCCCTCGGTGTTGAAGTCGTAGAGGCGCTCGCCGGCCCACGGCTCCGTCAGGGTCACGTCGCCCGCGTAGGACGTGAACGGGTAGGTGACCTCGTTCTCCTGGGGGCTCGCGCAGCCCTCGTCGCCGAAGCGGGGCCGGGGTCCGAAGGCGAACCCGTTCGTGTCCAGTGACAGCGGGATCCCCGGGTACGCGCCCGCGGCCTCGGTCTCCGCGAGGCGCTCTAGGTAGGGCGTCATCGCCGCGCCGGCCACGGCCGTCCCATGGCACCGGTCGAAGGTGCCGTTGGTGAGTCCGCCCGTCTCGAAGATCTGCCCACGGTTGCTGCGGCGATGGCTCCCCACCGCCGGGTAGTCCGCTTCGGCCATCAGCTCGTAGGCGCGGGCGTACGAGTGCCGCGGCAGGTGGTCCACGTCGAAGAGCAGGCCCCGCTCCATCATCCCCCGCAGGAGGTGCTCGCCCATCGCGGTCATCGTGGCGTTCTGGCAGAAGTCCCCCTCGACGGGCCCGCTGAGCAGCGCCCCGCCGAACGAGAGGATGGTGTCGAGAGGGCGCGCCGGGAAGTCGACGACGTCCTCGGTCGGGGGGGCCAGGTAGTCGTCCCGCGGCTCGAGGAGCCCGCCGACCTCCACCGGACCGTGGTCGTAGCCGGGGGGCACGTCGGGGCAGTCGTCGGTGACCTTGTTCGTCTTGTGGCCGCTGTGGAGGAAGTTCCCCATCTCGATGAAGCCGCCCTGGCCGTCGCCGGGGGTGAAGGCGTTGTCGTACTTGTGGTTCGGGAAGAAGACGGTGACCCCGCGAGCCGCGTACTCGTCGAGCTGGGAGTCGACCCAGTCGGCGTCACACACGGGCGAGCCCGGGCGGGGAGTCAGGGGGCAGTCGAACAGGTCGGAGACCTCGATGCCCAGCACCACGGCGAGCTTGCCCGCGGCCACCACCTCGCGCGCCTGCGCCGGGCTCGTCACCACCCGGTACCAGCCCTCGCCGGGGCCGCCGTTCTGGGCGTCGATGTAGCGCTCCATGGCGTAGGCCGCCTCGATCTGACGGTCGACGGCGGTCATGTCGTCGCAGTCGTAGCGCGACGGAGACCATCCCTCGCCCACGGCCAGGGTGCAGATCACGGAGTTGGTGGTGGCGTGCTGGACGACCAGGCGGAGGCCGGCCAGCCAGGCCCGCTCGATCCACACGTGGTACTGGCCCTGGTGGGTGGAGCGGTGGCGCACGTCGGGCCACTCGGAGAAGGTGGGGTAGCCGTCGGTGGCGTGGTTGTCGAAGGGGAGCTCGCCGGCCAGCATCGCGCCGATGAGGTCGGTGAACCCCGCGTCGTCCACGTCGGTGGAGTCGTAGACGTAGCCGAAGAAGTCCTGCTTGCCGGCGACGCCGTGGGCCGCCTCGCAGCTGCCGAGGGCGTGCTCGACGCCCAGGGGGTGGAAGGGCGCTCCGTGGAACATCCCTCCGCCGAAGCCGTAGTTGGTGAAGGCGTGGGTGTGGATGTCGGCGAATCCGAAGAGATCGCCGTCCTCCCAGGTGGTCTGCTCGACGGCCCCCTCCGCGTTCAGGGCGAGCTCGGGGTGCGGGGCGCAGCCCTCGGCGGGGACGAACGCCAGCGGGGCACCCAGGGCCTCGTCGGGGGAGAGGCCGGACACCGTCATGAGGCCGTTGTTCGCCCGCGCCCGCAGCTGGTAGCGCTCGGGATCGCGGACCGACGTCTCCAGCGCCCACTCGGCGCCGGAGACGTAGTCGTCCTCGAAGGTGGTGACGTCGGACTCGAGCTCGGTCTGTCGGCCCAGGCGGTTGCCCTCGGCGACGACGTAGCCACCGTCCGCGTCGTAGAGCAGCACGACTCCGAGATCGGCCGGTTGGGCGTACAGCGGAGTCCCCGGTCCCGGGCCGAAGCCATAGCCATCCCCCTGGCGCGCGAGCACGCCGTCGCCTGCGTCGAGGATCCAGCAGCCGTGGGCGGCGAAGTGCGGGTCGAGGGGCTCGAAGGGGCCGTCGGGCGCCGAAGGACAGCCCGCGAGGGCCAAGCAGGCGAGGAGAGCGAGGTGGCGCATCGGCCGATGGTGCCTTGTTGGGGCGGTCACTGCGCTGCCGCCTTCGCCGCCGTCAGATCGAACCCTGCGAGTTCCAGGTCGAGCCGGGTGAACAGGCTTCGCACCTCCCCTCGGGGCTTGCCGAGGGCTGACAGCTCCGTGCGCCGCACCGTCTCCATGGGGATCTGCATCTTCCCCACGGTCCCGAACCCGCCCGCGGCGGACTTCGTGTACTCGTCGTTCGACTCGAGGCGCAGCAGGTGGACCATGCAGCCCGTCTGCTCCGCCGTCGCCCGGGCCTGCTCCTTCAGGCACAAGCCCACCGCCGAGTTCACGAGGAAGGGCTCGATCTGGGCGGGGTCGTCGAGGACGGCCAGCGGCATCAGGTCCCGGGGCAGGGCCCACGCGATGTACAGCAGCTCGCCGCGGGGAGCGATGAACAGGTTCGCGTCGATGGGCTCGTGACGCCCGTCGAACACCGCGTCGTCCGGCAGCCGCTCGGGAGCCGGCGCCGCCTCGGGGGCCGCCGGCGCCGCCGGGGGCGCTTCCACCGTCTCCTCCGCGCCGCAGCCGGCAAGCAAGACCAGCGCGAGGGCGCTCCACCGCAGATCCTTCATCTCGTCTCCAGGGCGCGGGCCACCACGTCGGCTACCGCCGCCGCGCCCTCCGCCGTGAGGTGCGCGCCATCGTAGAAGTGCTGCAGCGTGCGGGGCACCCCACCGTCGACGTCCACGCAGCGCGTCCCCGTCGCCGCGCAGACCTCCTGGGTGATCCCGTTCAGCCGGGAGAGCCCGTCCGCGATGGCCGCCGCGGCGAAGTACCGAGGCGCCGCGCAGTTCATGCACGTGTAGCCGCCCCAGGTGGCGGCAGCCTCCTCGGGCGCCATCTCCGGCTTCCACAGGTGCGGGTGGGTCAGCAGGACCAGCTCGGTGCCTTCGGTCTTCCCCACCGCGGACACGAGCAGCTCGAGGTTGGCCCGATACAAGGACTCGAGCAGCGCCAGATCGGGGATCGCCTCCACCTTGGGCGCCGCGGCCCGTCGCTCCTTCATCCCCCGGTAGAAGCCCGTCATGTCCCGGGTCGCCCGGGGACGGGTGAGCATCCAGCGGATGTGGCCTGCCCGCAGCTCCGCGATCGCGTCGTTGCGTGTCGCGGGATACGCCGCCGCCTTCATCCGCGCCCGCTGGCCCGGATCGCTCAGGTCCACCGGGAAGTAGCGCTCCTCCATGGCCGCCTGCAGATCGTTGGCGCCGGGCATCGCGATGAGCGTGGTCGGCCGCAGTCGCGGGACCACCTCCAGCGCGTGCAGGGTGTAGTCCACGGTCGCCTGGCCGCTGCGTCCCCCGTTGAGGACCGTCACTCGCCGGCCCGTGTCCCGAAGCTGCGCCTGGAGCCGGGCCGGCCACGTGTCCCGATCATCCAGCAGTAGACACTCGGTGACGCTGCCCCCGAGGGTGAGGATCACGTCGCCGGGGGACTCGGGATCCACGTCGGCCCCTCGGAGCCCCAGAGCGTTCGTCGTCACGCGGGACGTGCGCGGCTCCAGTCCTGGGATCGCCTCGCGGATCTCGTAGGTGTCCGACAGCAACGGATCCCAGACGTGGGGCCAGTCGTCGGGCGGCGTATGGACGCCGCTGCGCAGCACCAGCTCCGCCCCCACGAGGGCGAGGAGGACGACGACGAGCGCCGAGAGCACCCAGCGGCGGCTCACGGCAGGAGCCACGCGACGGGAGCCGCCGAGTCGAGGAGGGCAGACGGGGGCCGAGGGCGCAGCACGGCCGGCAGGATAGGGGCTGCGGACCGCCGGATCGCTCTGCGGGTACGATGCGCCGCCGTGGAGACCCTCGCCTCCGACCCCGCCACCCTCGGCGTGAACTCCTGGGCCTTCGGGCTGCTGGGGGTGCTCGGCATCGTGTTGGCGCGCACGCTCACCGGCGCTGGCCGCCGCGTCGCGCTCCTCGCCTGCAATCTGGCCTTCCTCGCCTTCTTCGTGCTGCGGGCGCAGGAAGCGGCCGTCCTCGCGGGCTTCGTCGGCGCCACCTGGGGCCTGGCTCGCTGGAAGGCGGCCCGCGCGGATCGCCTCCCCGCAGCCCTCATGGGCGTCGTCTCCGTCGCCCTGTGGACCTTCCTGTTCCTCGTCCGGGATCCGGAGCTGCTCGGCGCCGCCAACCCGTTCCACCACCTCCCGGTCCGCCTGGTGGGTGTCAGCTACCTCGTGTTCCGCAGCATCAGCTACGTGAACGAGGTCGAGCTCGTCGAGGACCGCTCGCTGCTCGGCTACGTGAACTACCTGCTGTTCTTCCCCACGCTGCTCTCGGGGCCCATCGAGCGCTGGCGGCGCCACAGCCAGATGGAGACCGGCGATCTGCGCCCCGACGACGACGGCCCCGGCGTCGTCCTGCCCGCCCTGCACCGCATCGCCAACGGGCTGATCCTCAAGTTCGTCCTCGCGGACAACCTGTGGAGCCTCGGCATCGCGGGCCTGCAAGACCTCGAGACCGTCGCCACCCCGCTCCTGTGGTTCGGGCTCCTCTTCCAGTTCGTCCTGCTCTACCTCGACTTCGCCGGGTACTGCCACATCGTCCTCGGCCTCGCCGCGCTCATGGGCTTCCCCATCGTCGAGAACTTCGACCGGCCCTTCCTCGCCGCGAACATGCAGGAGTTCTGGGAGCGCTGGCACATCTCGCTGTCGGCGATGGTGCGCGACTACGTGTTCACCCCGCTCAGCAAGGTGGTGATCATGCGGGCGCCCCGGACGTCCCAGTTCGCGCTCATCACCGGCATCTACTTCTTCAGCACGGTCCTCATCGGGGTGTGGCACGACACGACGCTCGGCTTCCTCCTGTTCGGGGTGCTCCACGGCGCCGCGCTCGTCGCCTATCAGCTCAAGAAGAAGAACAAGAAGCGCTGGAAGGCGCTGACGCCGTTCAAGGGGCCGACCGGCGAACGCCTCGGGCGATGGCTGGCCGTGGGGAGCACGTACGTGTTCCTGAGCTTCACGATGCTGCCGTGGATCCTGCCCACCGACCGGTGGATGCCCGTGCTGCGGGGGCTGCTCCCGTGGTGATCTCCCGCAAGACGGCCGCCTCGATCCTGGCGCTGGCGCTCAAGCTGGCGCTCGTGGCCCTGCTGATGAACGGCGAGGCGGGCTCGTTCATCTACCAGGGGTTCTGAGGTGTTGCGGGCGTGGGGTGCGGCGCTGCTCGCGCTGGCGGTGCTCTTCGCCGCCGGGGACGTGGCGCTGCGGTGGGCGTTGCCAGCCTCCTCGCTGGCGACGCCCGTGCCCTTGTCGTCCCCCGCCGTGTTGGATGCCTCGTTGGACGCCCTGCGTCGCGCGGACGGCCTGCGGGTGGCGCTCCTCGGCGACTCGGTGGTGTACGGACGGGCGCTGGAGGAGCGGGGCGACTGGCGCGGGGGAGAGCTCGGGCGCCAGCTGGGGACGCGGCTCGACGCAACCGTCGTGAACCTCGCGATGGAGGGGGCGCTCCCGACGGACCAGGAGCGGCTGGTGGAGCACGTGCTGGCAGCTGGGGTCGACCTCGTGGTCCTCGACGTGTCGCTCCGTAGCTTCTCGGCGGACTTCGCCGAGGGGACTCTCTCGCGGGAGTGGCTGGCGATGGCGCCCGGCGCCGTGGTCGACGGGGGACCGGGCGTGGGCGGCGAGGTCGAGGGAGGGCTCGCTCGACTCGTCCACCGGGTGTGGGCCTTGCCGCGGTACCGGGCGTGGCTCCAGGCGCGCTACATCGACGGAGCGCCGAAGGACGCGGTGAAGCGGGCCCGCGACGCAGCGAACGACTGGCTCCTGGGGACCCCGCTGCCGTCAGAAGATGACGCCCTGGAGGCCGAGCTGACCCTGATGCTCAAGGCGAAGGGGCGGTACGCGACCGTCGAGCTCGATGGGCACCCGCAGCTCGCGGCGCTCGAGCGGCTCGTACGGCGACTGGCGGAGACGGGGACGCCGACGATCCTCTTCTATGCGACCGAGAGCCCGGCGATGCTCCCCCAGCTCGTGGACGAGGCGCGCCATCGCGAGCAGCTCGCGGCGCTCGAGGGCCGCCTGCGCGACGCAGGGGGCGAGTCCGTGGCGTGGCTGGGGTTCGAAGACGGTCTCCCCGCCAGCCACTTCATCGACCACGTGCACCGCACCGAGGACGGGCTCGCTGCCCTCGCCGACCGCGTCGCCCGGGCCGCGACGGACGTCCTCGGCCGGTAGACTCGTCCGCCATGTCCGTCACCGCCATTTGCTCCGAGCTGACCCCGCTGTTCCAGGACGTCTTCGACGAGGACGACCTCGTCGTGACCCCCGAACTGACCGCTGCCGACGTGGACGAGTGGGACTCCCTGAGCCACATCCGCCTCGTGGTGGCCATCGAAGGCCACTACGGGATCTCCTTCAGCTCGGCGGAGATGGCGGGGCTGCGGAACGTGGGCGAGCTCGCCGCGGTCATCGCCCGCAAGACGAACCGGTAGCGACCCCGAAGTCGTCGCCGCCGCCCGAACGGAGCACACCGTGTCCTGGGATCTCGCCGCGCTGCCCTGGCTGCCTGCGCCTCCGTCGGACCTGCGGGCCCGGTGCAAGGCGCTGGACGCGGAGGGGGGAGCGCGAGGGTCCGGGCTGGCCGCGCTCGCCGCGACCTCGCTGGACCTCTCTGGCTGTGCGCGGCTGGGCAAGTCGCTCGGCAAGGCGGTGGAGGCGGACGCGACGGCGCCGCTGAAGGCGTGCTCGCTGACGGTGTTGTCCAACGCCACCCTCGACCTGCTCCTCGACCCGATCCGGGTGGGCGCCGCGCGCCACGGTCTCGCCGTCTCCCTGCGCAAGCCGGCCTTCGGTCAGGTGGAGCAGGAGCTCCTCGACCCGTCGTCGGCGACCCGGTCCGACCCGCCCGACGCGGTGCTCCTCCTGCTGGACCACCGCGGCTGGGGCCTCCAGGGCGCCGGCGACCTCATCGGGGCGGGCTTCCAGCGCCTGGAGCAGGCCCGGGCCGCGCTGACCGGGACGACGCTGATCCTGAGCACGGTGGCGCCCCCGCCGGAGCCGCTGTTCGGGGGGCTCGACGTGACGGTGTCGGAGACGGTCCGCGCTCGGGTGCGCGCCTTCAACGAGGGGCTCCGCGACCGGGCCGCTCGCTGGGGCGCGCCGCTCCTCGACCTGGAGCACCTCGCCGCGCGCGTCGGCCTCGATCGGTGGCACGACCCGGCGCACTGGACGCTGCACAAGCTGCCGTTTGCGCCCGCGCTCTCGCCGCTCCTGGGGGACCACGTGGGGCGGCTCCTGGGCGCGCTGCGGGGGACCTCGCGCAAGGTGCTCGTCCTGGACCTCGACAACACCTGCTGGGGTGGGGTCATCGGAGACGACGGCCTCGAGGGCATCGAGCTGGGCCCGGGGAGCGGGCGCGGCGAGGCGCACGTCGCGCTGCAGCGCTACGCCCTCGAGCTGCGGGGGAGGGGAGTGGTCCTCGCGGTGTGCAGCAAGAACGACGACGCGAACGGGCGTCTGCCGTTCCGGGAGCACCCGGAGATGCTGTTGCGCGAGGAGCACATCGCCGTGTTCCAGGCGAACTGGCGGGACAAGGCGAGCAACCTCGCGGCGATCGCGAGGGCCCTGAACGTGGGGGTGGACGCGCTCGTCTTCGTGGACGACAACCCCGCCGAGCGGGCCATCGTCCGGGAGCACCTGCCCCAGGTCGCCGTCCCCGAGCTGCCCGAGGACCCCGCGCTCTACGTCCGCGCCGTCGCGTCCGGGGGCTGGTTCGAGGCGGTGAGCTTCAACGAGAACGACCGCCAGCGGGCAGCCCAATACCAGGCGAACGCGCAGCGGGCCGAGCTCGCGGAGCAGGTGGCCGACATGGACGCCTTCCACGCCTCGTTGCAGATGGTGATCCGGTTCGCCCCGTTCGATGCCATCGGGCGGCCGCGCATCGCCCAGCTCATCGGCCGGAGCAACCAGTTCAACCTGACGACCCGCCGCTACAGCGCGGAGCAGGTGGCGGCGATGGAGGCGGATCCGGACGTAGTCACGCTGCAGGTGCGGCTGGCGGATCGCTTCGGCGACAACGGGATGATCTCGGTGGTGATCGGCCGACGTGACGGCGACGTGCTTGAGATCGACACCTGGCTCATGAGCTGCCGCGTCCTCGGGCGGCGCGTCGAGGAGCAGGTCCTCGCGGAGATCGCCGAGCAGGCGCGGGCGCGGGGCATGACGGCGCTGCGGGGGCGCTGGATTCCGTCCGGGCGGAACGGCCTCGTGGAGGAGCACTACGCGAAGCTCGGATTCGTGCCGGCGGGGACGGACGGGGACGCGACGCTGTGGGCGCTCGATCTGGCGACCTACGACCCGCCGGACCTGCCCTTCACGGTCGAGCGCAGCTGAGGGTTCGACGCGCCCCCTGAGTCAGCGCGCGCCCTTGCTTCCGAGCACCGCGGGGACCGTCCGCACCAGCAGCTCCACGTCGAGCCACAGCGACCACTCGTCGATGTAGCGGACGTCGAGCGCCATCCACTGCTCGAAGGGGATGTCCGAGCGCCCGCTCACCTGCCAGAGCCCCGTGATCCCGGGCTTCATGGACAGGCGCCGCCGATGCCAGCCCCGGATCTCCTGCTGCTCCGTCAACGGCAGCGGCCGCGGCCCCACGAGGCTCATCTGGCCGAGCAGCACGTTCACCAGCTGGGGGAGCTCGTCGATCGAGGTGCGCCGCAGGAGGTGACCCAGCGGCGTGATCCGGGGGTCCGCCGTCATCTTGAACACCGGTCCGCCGGCCTCGTTGTGCTCGGCGGCGAGATCGTCCCGCGCCCGCTCGGCGCCGGGGACCATCGTGCGGAACTTCATGAGGGGAAAGGGCCGCCCGTAGAGCCCCGCCCGCTGCTGGATGAACAGCACCGGCCGGCCCATCGTCACCAGGATCGCGAGCGCCACGAGGAGCAGCAGTGGCGCGATGAGCAGGAGGCCGGCGGCGGCGGCGACCACGTCGATGGCGTGCTTCACCGCGAGGGCGTCCGCCTGCTTGGGCGCGACGTCGAACAAGACCACGGGCTGGTCGGCGAGGTGGCCCACTTGAGGCCGCGAAGTGGCGGCGGGGGGCACGACGATGGGGAAGGCGGCGGGGACGCCGACCTCCTCGCAGGCGTCGAGGAGCGCGGTCGCCTCGTCCGGGTGGGCCCAGGGCGCGACGAAGAGGACGAGGTCGACAACCTGATCGTGCAAGACGGTCGCCAGCTTCTCCTCGCCGCCGAGCCAGCCTGTGCCGCCGTCCTCGGGGCCCAGGCGGCCCAGCCGCTCCGGGTGGAGGTCATCGGGGCCGCTGGCCCACGGGAAGGCGGCGGCCGCCTCGGCGGATCCAACCACGAGCACGCGCCGCCGCCCTTGGCCCAGCTGCCGCTGGAGTCGGGCGTAGCGGCGCACCGCAGCGCGATACCCGCCCAGCAGGACGAGCGAGTTCCCGAGGAATAGCAGGACGAGGGAGCGGTTGAAGGGCTGCTGGAGGAGGAAGAGGTAGAGGGTGAGGGCGAGGAGGCCACCCACGTGGAGCTTGAGCAGCCCCCGCAGCACGTCGCCGCGTGGCATCGCGAGGGAGAGCGAGCTGCCCAGCCCCGCGGCCGCGGAGCCGACCCCCCACACGAGGACGACGGCCACCGTGACGGACACGAGGACCGGGGTCTGCACCGCGGCCTCGAGCAGGCCCAGCCGCTGACGAAGCAGGCCGTGCTCCATCGCCGCCAGCCCCATGGACGCGGCCGCGAGCAGCGCGTCGAGGACGACGACGAGCCGTGACGGAGCGGGGCGCGCGGTGCTCATCGAGCGGGAGTGTACGGCGGCGGCGACGCGCATCGCCCGGCGGGCCCCCACTTCGGCGCTGTGTCATCCTCCGGGCGTGCCGGAGCGCTCCGATGATCAAGTGGTCCATCCCGTGTCTCGGTGGGCGTTCGCCGCGTCCCTGGTGGCGCGGCGCGGTCTGGAAGCTCTCGGGCGGCGGCAGGTTTCCCAGGGGATCCAGCCCATCGCCTGCGTGCCCAACGACTGGATCGGGCGGGAGATCGTCCTTCGCGGCCGGTATGAGGCCGACATGCTCGCGGGGCTGTTCGACGGGGTACTTCGCGACGAGCGCGCCGCGTTCGCGTCGGGGGCAGCCCTCGACGTCGGGGCGAACATCGGCAACCACTCTTCCTTCTTCGCCTCCCGGTTCGCGCGGGTGGTGGCCTTCGAGCCGAACCCCGCAGCTCGGCATCTCCTCGAGGCGAACGCCCTGCTGCAGGGGTGGGCGAACGTGGAGATCCGAGGCCTCGCGCTGAGCGACGCCGATGGCGAGATGGTCATCGAGGCCCCGGAAGGCAACCTCGGCGGCGCGAGCCTCACCCAGCCGGGAGCGGGAAAGCGACGGTCGGGTGGTGCCGCTCCGGCGCGGAGATCGCGTTGTCGACGAACTCTCACTGCCTCCGGTGCGGCTGGTGAAGGTCGACGTGGAGGGTCACGAGCTTCAAGTCCTTCGCGGGCTGGCGCGGACGCTCACGAAGGCCCGGCCGGTGGTCCTGTTCGAGGCCCTCACGGGGGACCTCGCTCGGGACGCGATCGCGCTGCTGCGGGGCCTGGGGTACGACAGCTTCGTGTCCGTCGAGCCGCCGTTCACGAGGGTCCAGAGCGGCCCGTCCAAGCTGTGGACTCTGTTGACGAGGGGGGCGGATCTGAGGGCCACGGACGTCGGTGCACCGGGCGACCGCCCCTACGACCTCATCTGCGCCCGCTGACTGCGGCGCTCACGCCCAGAGCACCTCGGCGCGCGGCTCGGCCCCTCCGGTGTCGAACTGCCGTCCGGCGCGCTGCCGCGCGATGCCCGCGACGAACCTCGGGTTGAGCTTCACGTACCGACGCCACAGACGTCGGGGCTCCATCGCAAGCCGGAAGGCCCACTCGAGGCCCACTGCCTGAAGTCCCGCCGGGGCCTGGCGGAGCAGACCCGCGTGGAACGGGAACGCGGCACCGACGGCGATGAGCGGCATCGAAAGATCCGTCGCGAACTCGTAGGCGAAGACTTCCTGGCGAGGACAGCCGAGCCCGATGAACGCCAGCTTCGCCCCCGAGCTCCGGATCGTCTCGACGACTTCCGCCTTCTCCTCGGGAGTGATCCGTCGGAACCGGGAGGCCGCGGTGCCCGCGATCGTGAGGGTAGGGAACTGGCTGATGAGGTTCGCCGCGAGCTTGGCCAGGACCGCGTCTTCGCTTCCGTACAGGAAGACTGGGAGCCCATCCTCCGCGGCACGGCGGCAGACGGCGAGCATGAGGTTGGGTCCGTAGACGCGGTCGGGCAGGGCCGCCCCGTGCAGGTGGGCGAGCGCCCAGCGGACGGGCTGTCCATCCGGGCAGACGAGATCGAGGTGGTTGAGGCGCCAGCGCTGCTCGGGGTCGTCGACCCCGGTCATGACTCCGTGGACGGCGAGTGCGGTGGCGGCGAAGGGCGCCCCGTCCCGGGCGGCGCCCACGATCCGCTCGACGGCAGCCTCGTAGTCGACCGCGCTGACCATCACTCCCAGCACGCTGTGCCGACCCGCATCGATCAAGCGGGTCTCCAACGATCGCGGTTCGCCCCGTGCATCTCGGTCAGGATCGCCCGCACGTCCCGGGTGATGTCCCAGGTGGGGTAGTGGTCCTTGAACCGAGAGAGGTCACCGATCCACCAGATGTGGTCGCCCACCCGGTTCGACTCGGAGTAGGTCCACTTGAGCTCGTTGCCGGAGATCTCCTGGACGAGGTCGATGGCCTCCAGCATCGAGCAGTTGGACTGACGACCTCCACCGATGTTGTAGACCTCCGCAGAGCGTGGAGCCTCGTAGAAGGCGTCGAAGCAGGCGATGAGATCGGCGCTGTGGATGTTGTCCCTGACCTGCTTCCCCTGATAGCCGAACACCGTGTAGGGGGTGCCGGTCATGGCGCAACGCATCAGATAGGCGAGGAAGCCATGGAGCTGAGCCCCAGAGTGGTTCGGCCCGGTGAGGCAGCCTCCACGGAAGCACGCGGTCTTCATCCCGAAGTACCGGCCGTACTCCTGGACCATGAGGTCGGCTGCGACCTTGCTGGCGCCGAACACGCTGTGAGTGGACGCATCGATGGACATCGACTCGTCGATGCCCGCGGCGTAGGCGTGCTCCGGGTCGATCTCCCAGCGGCGCTCCAACTCCTGGAGCGGGAGACGGTTGGGTGTGTCCCCGTACACCTTGTTCGTCGAGGTGAAGATGAACACCGCGTCGGGGCAGTGGGCGCGCACCGCTTCGAGGAGGACGAGGGTGCCGGTCGCGTTCACCGAGAAGTCGGTCAGCGGCTCCCGGGCGGCCCAGTCGTGCGACGGCTGGGCAGCGGTGTGCACGATCAGTGAGACCTCGGCGCCGTAGCGGGCGAACACGGCGTCGATGGCTTCACGATCCCGGATGTCGACGTCCAGGTGCGTGTAGTTGCCGACGTCCGCGACCAGGCGGTCGCGCATCCACGCGGTCGAGGCCTCAGGCCCGAAGAAGACGCTGCGCATGTCGTTGTCGATGCCCACGACGTCGAGGCCGCGGGCAGCGAAGTGGCGCACGGCCTCCGACCCGATGAGACCTGCAGCTCCAGTGACGATGGCGACGGTCATGGCCGGGGAGTGTAATCGCTCGGGGAGAGCGTGGGTGTTCACCGTCCGGAGGGCGTGCGATCGTCACGCGATGGCCGCCGCCGACCTTCCCCGAGCGCTTACCCTCATCGCGGGCCCGTGCGCCATCGAGAGCCGCGAGCTGGCCCTGTCGGTGGCGGAGGAGCTGGCTCGGCTCGGAGCCGCGCTGCCTGGCCTCCGCGTGGTCTTCAAAGCGTCCTACGACAAGGCGAATCGAACGTCGATCCATGCGTTCCGCGGGCCGGGCCTCGACGAGGGGTTGCGGGTCCTCGACGACGTCCGCACCGCCACCGGTCTGCCAGTGCTGACCGACGTGCACACCGTCCCAGAAGCCGAGGCGGCCGGAGACGTCGTCGACTTCGTCCAGATCCCCGCGTTCCTGTGCCGACAGACCGATCTGCTGCTCGCCGCCGCGGCCACGGGGTGCGCGGTGAACGTGAAGAAGGGTCAGTTCCTGGGGCCCACGCAGATGGGCCCCGTCGTGGAGAAGCTCAGGGCGGGTGGAGCGACGGACATCTGGGTGACGGAGCGTGGGACCACCTTTGGGTACGGGGACCTCGTCGTCGACATGCGGAGCCTGGTGCGTCTCCGGGACACGGGCGCGAAGGTCGTGTTCGACGCAACCCACAGCGTCCAGCGCCCGGGAGCCCTCGGGGACCGCACCGGTGGGGACCGGGGGCTGGCGCCAGCGCTGGCTCGGGCTGCGGTGGCGGTGGGGGTCGACGCTCTCTTCATCGAGACCCACCCCCGGCCCGACGAGGCTCTGTCCGACGGTCCGAACATGATCCCCTTGGCCGCGCTCCCGGCCCTCCTCCCCCAGCTCCTCGCGATCCATGAGCTTCGCGCGCATGACTGAGGAGGCAGCGAAAGCGGGGGGGCTGGCGGGTCGGGTCGCGGCCGCCGTGGGGGATCAAGGCCTGGTCTCGGCCGCGAACTTCGGGCTCAACCTGGCGCTCGCTCGCTGGGCGGGAGCCGAGGAGTTCGGCGCGTACGCAGCGGCGTTCTCGGGCTTCCTGTTCCTCGCGGGGGCGCACAGCGCCCTCGTCCGTGACCCGTGCCTTGTCCTCGGGGCGCCGCTGGCCCGGCCGGACCAGCTGCGACTCCTCGGCGCGGAGGTGCTCCTCCACTTCCTGCTGACCGTCTCCGTGGCAGCCATCGGCGTTGGCCTGACGCTGGCTCTCGCCGCCGGGTTCAGTTGGAGCGTGATGCTGGTGGCCAGCTTCGTGGCCGCGGCCCTGACGCTGCCTACGCTCCTGCTCTACTGGCTGGCACGCCAGGGCGCGTACCTGCTCGGCCGACCCGCCGTCGCGGCGTTCAGCTCCGGTCTGTATGCAGCCCTGGTGGTCGCGGGGGCGGCGGGCCTCGTCGTCTCCGGCCGCGCGTCCGCCTGGTCGTTCTTCCTCGTGCAGGGGGGCGCGGGGCTCGTCGCCGGGGCCGTCGGGCTGCACCGCCTGGGGGTCCGCGGACGCCACCTCACGGTCGGCAACTTCAGGGCGCAGGCGCGCCGCCTTGGGCGCGCGCAGTGGGAGTACGGGCGGTGGGTCCTCGCCAGCGCCGTCGTGGACTGGGGGGCGACCGCCGCCTTCGCCCCCCTGCTGGCCGCGTTCATCTCCTTGCCGGCCGCGGGGGCCTTCCGGGCCTTGGAGCAGCTGTTCCTTCCGGTGACGCGGGTGCTCCAGGCAGGGGTCCTGCTGGCGATCCCGGAGCTGGCGCGTCGCTTCGCCGACCAGGGTGCCCGGGCCTTGCGGCGTCCTGGGCTCATCCTCACTGGCGTCTCCCTCCTGGCGCTCGCAGCGTGGTCCGTGGTGCCTCTCGCGGCCCCCGAGCGGGTCGTCGAGGTCGTGTTCGGGGCCGAGTACGTCGCCTACAGCCCTCTGGTCTTCTGGATCGCCGTCGCGACGGCGTTCACCACCGTGCGCCTGTGGCTCGACGCCCTGTCCCGGGCGGCGGTGGCGCCGAAGCTCAGCTTCTTCGCGCAGCTCGCCGCGACGGCCGTGATCCTCGTCCTCGCCCGGGGACTCCTCGAGGCGTATGGGGCGGTGGGCGCGGCCTACCTCGCGGCAGGGTCGGCGGCTGCCGGGGCCTTCGTCCTCGCCGTTGGATGGCTCGTCTTCGAGCGTCGGGCGGGGACGGACTCGTGAGGGAGCTGCCCCCGACGCTGGACTGCGTCGAGCACGACCTGACGCCCCCTCCAGGGAGCGAGCAGCGGTTGCGGTCCGCTCGGGTCGTGCTCCTCACCCACTACCTCCCGCCTCACAAGGTCCCGGTGCTCGAGCACGTCGCCGGGCGGGTCGGCGCGTTGACGGTCCTCCTGTCGACGCCCATGGAGTCGCATCGGGACTGGACGCCTGCTTGGGGCAGCCTCGACGTCCGCGTCCAGCAGGGGCTGACGTTGAGGCGCATGTGGCGTCATCCCGTCGGGTTCGAGGAGCCGGTCGAGCGCCACGTCCCGCTGGACACCTTGCTCCAGCTCCACCGCTTGCGCCCCGATGTCGTCGTCTCCTTCGAGATGGGTGCGAGGACGGTGTTCTCCCAGCTGCACGCGAAGCTGCGGCCGAGCGTCGGACTGGTGGTGTTCACCGGCATGTCCGAGCACAGCGAGCGGGGGAGGGGAGCGGCGAGGCGGCTCCTCCGGCGGGTCCTGGTGGGGACCGCGGACGTGATCACCTACAACGGCCCCAGCGGGCGGCGGTACCTGGACGGGATCGGCGCGCGGCGCCTCGTCTTCGCGCCCTACGCGCCGGATCCCGTGGTCCGCTCGAGCCCGGCCGAGGGGCCGGCCAGGCGGAGCTTGCTCGCAGTGGGGCGGCTGAGCGCGGGTAAGGGGATCCCACAGCTCCTCGCGGGTGTGACCGGCTTCGCGGCCGCGCACCCCGAGGAGGAGGTGGTCCTCACGGTCGTGGGCGGTGGGCCTCTGGAGGAGCGGCTTCGGACGGCACCGCGGCCGTCGAACCTCACGGTCGACCTTCGGGGCAGGGTGGCGCCGGCGCGGCTCCCTGCGATCTACCGGGAGGCGGGCGCCCTGGTGTGCGCGAGCCTGTCCGACGAGTGGGGAATGGTGGTCACCGAAGCCCTCGGCGCGGGGCTTCCAGTGATCGGGAGCTCTCTCGCCCAGTCAGTGACGACCCTCGTGCAGGACGGCGTGAACGGTTGGGCGTTCGACCCGCGGGTCGACGGCGACCTCCAGCGGGCCCTCGAGGCGTTTCGGGCGACGGGGGACGACGAGGTGATCTCGATGCGTGGGCGGTGCGCGGCGTCGGTGGGATGGCAGACCGTGGAGTACGCCGGAGATCAGCTCCTGCGGGCGATCGCGGTCGCTCAGCGCTGACCCCTAATTCCCCACCTCGATCTCGATCAGCCACACCGGCTCCGCGTCCAGGCGCAGGTCTGTCTGTCCGATCCCTGCGAACTCCTTCAACCACGCGTAGTTCGCCGGATCCCCCCACGGCACCACGAACACCCGCCGGCCGGCGGCACCGGCGGTTCTCGCGATCTCGGGGGCCGCCTTCCCACCGTCCAGCTCCGGCGCGGCGAGCGTGACCCCGTCCACCATCGCCGGCCCCAGGGAGTCGAGGAGCCAGAGCGGACCGAAGAGCACCGCATCCTCCGGGACCGCCTCCTCCACCCGCTCGGCGAACAGCGCGCGCGTGCTCCTCAGCTGCGTCGACCCCGGGAGGTCCACCGCCAGCTGGGTCGCTGCGCTCCATCCGAGGCACGCCGCGAGCAGCGGCACCGTCCAGCGCCGCCGAGCGATCCCCAGGCTCAGGGCCGCGAGCACTGCCAGGAGCAGGGGCCCCTTGGCGAGCAGCCCCTGCGCGTCCAGGGAGGCGCCGGCGATCACGCACAGCGCGCCCACCGCCGCGGGTCCCGCCGCTCGGCGCCACGACCAGCCCGTCACCCCGACCGCGAGCGCGATCGCCAGCAGCGGCACCAGCTCATGCAGGTACCGCTCGTTGAAGCACAACCCGGGGTCCCGCTGCAGCCCCGCGACGCTGAACAGCCCCACGTTGGCCACCGTGATCGCCGCGATCAGACCGAGCTCCCGGCGTCGCGCCCCGCCGACCCGCCATGCCAGGACCGCGAGCACGAGCGCTGCCAACGCCCAGGGCGACGACTGGAGCAGCGCCTTGCGCAGGGGCAGGGTCTCGCCCAGGTGGTGCGTCACCACCGCGCCCCCATCCACCGCGCGGAGGAAGTGCGACTTCCACTCCCAGCGGTCCACGAACGGCGGATGGAGCCCGTAGTCGATCACCCGCACGCCGAAGGCCTGCGCGCCCTCGACGAGCCTCTCGATCAGCCCCGGTCCCTCCGCGTCGGCGAGCTGGAGCTTCGCGTACCCCCGGTGCTTCGAAAACGGGTTCCAGATCCCGGCGCGAGCGTGGTTCAGCCAGGAGGCGAGACCGACCACCGGCGCCGCCCCGAGCCCGAACGCCGCGCCCCGGGCGAACCAGCCCCGGCCTCCGAGCAGCACACCCAAGCCGAAGAGGCCGAGCAGGAACGCGTTCTGGAAGCGGACTCCCGCGGCCAGCGCCACCGCGGCTCCCCCGAGGGCAGCCCAGGCGAGCGCGCGGCGCCCCGTCCCCTCCCGGCGGGCGATCACCGTCCCCACGAACGACGTGATCACGAGGAACACCGACAGCGTGTGGGGCCAGACCGCGGGTCCGTACTCGAGCAGAAAGCCTCCGGCTCCCACCACGACCATCGCCAGGCGGCGCGCTTCCTCTCGGTGCTCGTCCGGGGCGATCGACGCGGCGCCGAGCCCCGTCATCCAGATCGCCCCCACCAGAGCGAGGCAGTTCAGCAGGACGAGGCCGCGCCACCCGAGCACCAGGAACGGACGCGCCACGACGCCGTACAGCGGCGGCGCGACGGGGCTCAGGTGGGTCAGCTCGTCGGGCAGGCTCATGCGCGATGGCCGGTACGGCACCAGCTCGACGCTCCGGGGCAGCCCCTCGTGGCCCGGCAGCTCGTGCCCGCCGTTCGCGACCTGCAGGGCCACCGCGGAGTAGTGCAGCTCATCCACGCTGAAGGGCGCGCGCACCGCGAGCAGCGCCGTGAGCGCCGCGAGGGCGAGACCGCGCAGGAGCCCGCGACTCACGGCGTCTCCCATGTGACGCGGAGCCGGTCGCCGAGCTGCAAGCCTCCGCCGAAGCAGGCCACCGGATAGGTCGTTCCGCCCTCGCCCTTGGTGCCGTCACAGGAGGCCTGGGCCGCGATGAGGGCCCCGAGCGTCCCGCTCGCCAGCGGCCCCACCCGCACGACGTCGTAGCGGTCGCCGAGGGCGTAGGTGGTGGCGTCGCCGTCGGCGAGGGGGTGGGGGCCCGGGGCGAACCCGAGGGGGCCTCGTCGGTAGTGCAGGAGCAGGTCGTGGCGGAACACCACGTACTGGCCCGCGAAGTGGACGTCGAGGCCATCCGCCCCCGACCGGAGCGGCAGGGTGCGGAGGAAGCGCTGGCTCGGATGGTCGGAGACGACGAGCTGACGTGCCTGGGGCTCCCCCTTCGTCACCACCGCGGTCCACGCCGCGATGGCCCACTGGCGGTCCACGATCGACGCCGCCGACGGCAGCGACACCGAGGCGCCCGCGACCGGAGTCGCGCGCGGCGGGAGCGACAGGAACAGGGCGATCTGTCCCAAGGCGACGAGACCAGCGACCCGTGGGGTCCCGGCGAGCGCCCCTATAGCGACCCACGCGAGCAGCCCGCCGAGCAGGTAGCCCGGTTCAGCGCAGAAGAGCCCCAGGAAGAGGAGGTGCGCGGGGAGGAGGAACGCGACGAGCAGCCCACGCGGGAGCGCTCCGCGCCGGGCCACCGCTGCCAGGGCGGGCAGCGCGGCGGCGACGGCGCCGATCCCCGCGGTCGCGACGCTCGTGAGTCGGGACTGCGCCGACGCCGTGGACGACAGGGGGCTCAGGGCGGCGGCGGTGGTCTCCCCGACGAGGGTCGCCGTGAGCGCCCGCCACTCGGCCCAGCCCCCGGAGGCGGCGACGGTGGGGGCCAGCCAGAGCGCCACGCCCGCGAGCGTCCCCGCGCCCACGAGGAGCGCCGAGCGCAGGCGCGCCTCGGACCGCCAGCACACCCAGAGAGCAGGCCCTGCCAACAGGAGCGTCGTCGTGGGGCGCACACCACCGAGACCCCCGGCGAGGACTCCGAGGAGCAGGCACCCGATCGCGGAGCCGGACCTCGTGACCCGCCAGCAGGCGAGCAGCCCCAACCCCACCCCCACCGCCTCGGCGGGGTGCCCCTGCCCGTCCATCGCGTACGCCAGGAGCAGGGGATTCGTCGCCGTGAGCGCCCCGGCTGCGCGCTGCGCCCCCGCCGTCCCCCCGAGCCCCGCGACGAGCAGCCCCGCCACGACCGGTGCCGCCGCCCCGGCCAGGCGTGCGCCCCACCGAGCCAGCGCCAGCGGATCGCCGCCCCCGAGGCCGAGGGTGTGCAAGACCTTCAGGTAGACCACGTAGCCGAAGTATCCCGGGGGGTGCGGCTGGTAGTGGGTCGGGTCGAACCGACCAGCGCCGGCGAGCCCCAGGTGCACCGCGTCCACATCGACCGGCCAGTCGTTCGCCAGGGCCGCGTCGAGCCCCAGAACGACCACGGCGCAGGCGAGGAGCCACAGGCCGGTGGTCACGATCTGCCGTCGTTCCTCGGTCATGCGCCGCGCACGATACCCGCGCTCGGTCCGGCCGAGAGGGGAGGGGAGCGTCGGGCCCGCCCACCCTGAGCAGGCCCTTCGTCTACACTTTCAGTCGGGGAATTGTCCCGTCTCGGGGAGAGTGACTGCGTGAGGTCGAGCCTCCACCTCGCCTGCGTCTTCTGCTTCGACCAGGCGTCCGCGGCGAGCGCGGTGGCCATGGATCGACGCTACGAGCGGGCGATCGAGCCGCTGATCACGATGCTCGAGGGGAACGAGCGGCTCCAGGCCGTCATCTACCTCGGTGGTCGGCTCCTGGATCACGCGGCGGGCCACCGGCCCCAGGTGCTCGCCCGGATCACGGCGCTTCATCAGCAAGGGCGCCTCGAGCTCCTCGGCGGTGCGTTCTTCAGCCCGGTCCTGTCCGCCATCCCCGAGAAGGACGCGATCGGGCAGGTCCGCTACGCCGCGAACTGGCTGAAGCGGAACCTGAACATCATCCCCGCCGGGGCCTGGCTGCCGCTGCGCGCCTGGGATCCGAGCCTGCCGAGCGTGCTCTCCCAGGCGGGGGTCCGGTACACCCTCATCGACGACGCTCAGTTCTTCGGCGCGGGGCTCCAGCCGGTCCACGTCCACGGGCACTTCGTGAACCACCGGGCTGGCAACTCGGTGAGCATCTTCCCCATCGATCGGCGTCTCACGGACGCTGCGGTGAGCTCGCCCATCGCCGGGGCCCGCCAGATCTTCGAGCGCACGAACGAGGCGCGGCAGGAAGAGGGGGATCAGGTCGCAGTCCTCGCCTTCGACGGGGACGAGCTCGTGGCGAGCGGGCGGGCGGAGCAGCTCGCGCAGCTCTTCGTCGAGGACCACCACTGGCTGAAGACCATCACCCTCGGTCGGGCCTTCGAGGCGTTCCCCACGCGGGGGCCCATCTCGCTGCTCACGGGCGCGGATCCGGAGCTCGCCGAGTGGGCCTGCACCGCGGAGGCGCGCGAGCGGCGGCGGTACCTGCAGTTCCGCCTCGACCAGTCCCACGCCTGGAGCCTCGTCCGGTACCACGTGGACCGCGTCATCTTCGACAACTTCCTCATCAAGTACGCCGAGGCGAACCACCTCCACAAGCGGATGCTCGGCGTGTCCGAGAACATCGACCGCTTGCGCACGGTGCTCTCCGAGCGGCGCATCACCGGCCGCGTCTCCGAGACGGACACGCACGCGCGCAAGGTCCTCGAGCGGGCGTGCGATGCGCTGTGGCGCGCCCAGTCGCACGCGGCGTACTGGCACAAGGGCAAGGAGCACACCGGGATCTACGACCCGGCGCTGCGCATCAGCACGACGCGGCAGCTCATGAAGGCCCAGCACATGGTGGAGAAGGCGCTCGGCGACCCGGCGAAGAGCGGCTGGTGGGCCGGTCGGCGGGACTACGACGCCGACGGCAACCCCGAGGCGATGGTGGTGAGCCGCGAGCTGTCGGCGGTGGTGCACGCGGCCCAGGGCGGCTCGCTGTGGGAGCTGGATCTCCGGCGTCGGCAGATCCCACTCCAGACGGGGCTCTCGCCGGTGGAGGAGCCCTACGACGATCAGCTGATCGGCAACGAGGTCACGCTCGTGGACACGACGCTGTCCCACGAGCGTCTGCGGGCGGTGCCCAAGACAAACCCCGGGTCCCCGCCCCCGCGCCGGACCTGGGAGCTGGCCCGCCGGCGGGTGGACCGGGTGCCGCGCGGGGCCTTCCAGGACCGGATCCTCGGGCCCGAGACGACGCTCGAGACCTTTGCCCACCGCCAGTTCCGCGAGCTGGGGGACTTCGCGGAGGGCCGGTTCGAGCTCACCCGCATCGCCGAGCCCGAGCCGGAGGAGCCGTTCGGGATCGTGCAGGTGGTGCGGAGCGGGGTCGCGAAGGACGTGGAGCGCACGATGTTGCTCCGCGTGGACAAGGAGTACCGCTTCGACCCGTTCAAGCCGCGCATGGTGTTGCACCACTCGGTGGTGAACCGGTCGCGGGACACGGCGACGATGTGGCACGGCCTCGAGTGGACACTGGGCCTACCGTCCGGTTCGGAGCTGAACCTCTGGGCGACGGGGTTCCTCGGCAACAAGGAGCGCACGTACCAGCTGATCGACGGCCCGCAGGACCTCGGCTCACTGACGTGGCTCGAGCTCAAGGACACGGAGCTGGAGCTGTCGATCGTGTTGGAGACCCCCGACCCCGTCCGCGTCTGGTGGACGCCGGTCGCCTCGGTCTACGAGACGGAGGAGGGGTGGCAGGAGGTCGTGCAGGGGCAGACGCTGCTCATCCACCGCGACCTGGAGATCTGGGGCGAGGACACGGTGAGCATGGAGCTGACCTTCGACTTCCTGGTGGACTGAGCGGAGGCAGGGCGCCTGCCGCGCGAGCGCGGCACCGGTTCCCCTCCGGGGTCGCGCAGTCGCGCTCCGTTCCGGCGCGGCCAAGGCCGCGCCGGGAACCGGCCGCAAGCGGCCGCCCTCCGGTCAACCTGGCGCGACGACCGAACGACTTCGCGCGGCGGGGCCGCGCTGCGCGGCGCCGAGGCGCCTTGCGGGGACGACCTTGGGGCTCCGGCGCCCGTGCGGGACGCCTGCGCGCTGCGCTTGCGACGGCCGAACGACTACGCAGGCCGTTCGGCCTGCTGCGCGGCGCCGAGGCGCCTTGCGGGGCGGGCGGACTCGGGACGGCCTGGGGGCCGCCCGAGGTGGGGGCGCACGGCAACGCCCCCGCGCGGCACGGGCCGGGTCGCTGTCCTTGAGCGGGAAGGCGGGCTGCGTCGTCGCCGTTGCTGCGACCTCACGCCGCGCGGTGGCGTCGCCGCGCACCCCCACGCACCGCCCGACGACCTGTTCAGACTTCGCGCGGCGGGCCGCGCTGCGCGGCGCCGAGGCGCCTTGCGGCCTACAGGTACTTCTCGATCAGCTCGCTCGTGACCTGCGCCGGGTGGTTGCGAAAGACGACCTTGCCGTTCTTGTCCACCAGGGCGGCGGCGGGGATGCCGCTCACGCCGTAGTTGCGCGAGGTCGCGCCGGGGTCGATGGCGACGGGCAGCGTGTAGCCGTTCTCCGTCATGTACTCGACGACCTTGTCCGTCGTCTGACCGCGGCTGTTCTTCGTCACGCCGACCACCTTGAGGCCCTGGTCCCGGTACTTCTGCCAGACCTCCTCCTCGATCTTCGGCATCGCCTTGCGGCAGTGGGGGCACCACGTCGCCCAGAACACGAGCAGCACCGGGCTTCCCTTCATGTCCGACAGCGTCCCCAGCTCGTCGCCGACCCACTCGTTCAGCTCGAGCTCCGGCGCCGGCTTGCCCAGCAGCTTCAGCGCGGACAGGTTGCTCCGGGCGTTCTTGCTCAGGCGGTCCTTCGGGAAGTCGTCGACGAGGCGCTGGTACAGGCGCTCGGCGCGAGGGAAGTCCTCGTCGTTGAAGGCGACCCGCGCGACGTTGTAGAGCCCGCGGGGCGCCTGCTTCGCGTTGGGGAACTTGCTCGCGAGCGCCATCGCCGCTTCCTCGGCCGCGTCCATCTGGCCCATCTCGCCGAGCAGCGAGGCCTTGTTCAGGTACGCCTGCTCGAGCGCGGGGTCCTTCGGCCAGCCGCTGATCGCCTTGTCGAACAGCGTGATGGCGTCGTCGTACAGCGCCTTCTTCGCCGGCGGCATCCCCCCGTCCGCCTCGTCGCTGATGCGCTTGCCGTCCTTCATCGCCGCCTTGCCCTCGGCGATGGTCGCCAGGGCCTGGTGCGCGCTCATGGGGTACGTGTCGCGCCAGTCCGTCAGCAGCTTGCGGCCCGAGTCCACCTCACCGACGGAGATGCGGGCGTCCGCGAGGAGCACGCCCACCTGCTCGCGCCAGGGCTTGTCCAGGGACTTCATCCACAGCGTGTTCAGCGTCGGGCGCGCCTTGCGGGCGTTGCCCTGGGCCATGAGCGAGACCGCGTCCGTGTACTGGTTCAGGGCGTCGGCGTCGTCCGCGAAGCCCTTCTTGATCGCGTCCGTCAGGAACGGCGAGTCCAAGGGGACGGCCGGGGCGGGGGCGTCCTGCTTCCCCTTGCGAGCCAGCAGCTCCTTCTTCTCCTGGTCCGAGAGCTTGCGCAGGTCCCCGCCGGTGTTGTTCACCACCTTGCCGCTGGGGGCCTCCTTGGCGACGCGCGCCTCGACGGCCTTGTCGATCTGGGCCGCCAGCTCGGCGTCGCTCGGGCCGCCCTGGCTCGTGCCGATCATGTAGCCGAGGACGAGGCCCACGAGGGCCATGCCCAGGCCGAAGGCGATTCCGGTGGGGCCGAGGCCCGAGGACGATGCTTCGCTCATGTTCGCTCCTGTGCGACCTCTGGTTCAGGTCGCAATCCCGGGCCCTGGCCCGAGCGGCCGGAGGGTAGAGCCCGATCCCGCGGCGGGCAAGGTATCCGCGGCCTGCGCGCGGCGACGCTCCGCATCGCTGGTCCCTGCACTACCATGCACGGCCGTCCCCGCCATGAGCACTGCCGCCCCGCCCCTGCTGTCCCTCGTCGTCCCCGCCTACAACGAGGAGCGCCGCTTGCCGCGCACCTTGCCCGGCGTGATCGAACACCTGAGGCGCAAGGAGTGGTCCTGGGAGCTGCGGGTGGTCGACGACGGCAGCGCCGACGGCACCTGCGCCTACGTGGAGTCGCTGGCCGCCGACGAGCCCCGCGTCGTGCTGCAGCGGGAGCCCCACCGGGGCAAGGGGGGCGCTGTCCGGGCCGGCATGCTCGCGAGCGACGCGTCCCTGCGCTTCCTCTGCGACGCCGACTTCTCGATGCCCGTGCACGAGGTCGACCGCTTCCTGCCGCCCTACCTGAGCGACTACGACGTCGCCATCGGAACCCGCGAGGGGCCCGGCGCCCACCGCGTCGGCGAGCCGGAGAGCCGCCACGTCATGGGGCGGGTGTTCAACGGGCTCATCCAGGCGACCCTGCTCCCCGGCATCGCCGACTCGCAGTGTGGCTTCAAGTGCTTCACGGCGGAGGCGGCCGAGGCGCTGTTCTCCCGGCAGACCATCGAGGGCTTCGCCTTCGACGTCGAGATCCTCTACCTCGCTCGCCGCCTGGGCCTCGGCGTCGTCGAGGTGCCCATCACCTGGTACTACGACGACGTCAGCTCCGTGAAGCCCGTGCGGGACACCTGGCGCATGCTCAAGGAGGTGCTGCGGATCCGGGCGAGCCACGCGCTGGGGCGGTACGACACCCCGTGACCCCGTCCGGCCGCCTCCGCGTGCACATCGCGGGCTGCGTCGCGCTGCTCTGCGCCGTCGCGGTCGCCCTCCTCGGCGACCTCTCTGCCCACGTCCCCGCCATGCTCGCCGGTCTCGCCCTCGGCTTCGCTCCGGTGGGAGCGATGGCGCTCATGGCCACGTCGGGCCGCTCCCTGCTGCCCGGACGCCGCCGGCAGGTCGTCCTGCTCGTCCTCGCCTGGGCCCTCCTTCTCCGCCTCCCGGCCCTCTTCCTCACCGAGCCCACGCTGTCCGACGACATCTTCCGCTACGTGTGGGAGGGGCGCCTGGTGGCGCTGCAGATCGACCCCTACGACGTGCCTCCGGACAGCCCTGCGCTGACCCGGCTCGCCCTCGACTCGCCCGAGTGGGCGTCCATCAACCACCGCGAGCTGCCGGCCATCTACCCGCCGGCGGCCCAGTGGTTCTTCGGCACCGTGGCCCGGTTCTCGCCGACCCCCTTCGCCATGCGGGCGGCGATGGTCGCCGTGGACCTGGTGCTCGTCGCCCTGCTCGGCGCCCTCGTGGTCGTCTCCCGCCGGGACCCGCGCTGGCTCGCCGTCTACGCCTGGCATCCCCTCGTGATCGTGGAGGTGGCCTCGTCCGGCCACTACGAACCGCTGGCGATCCTCCCCCTCGTCGGAGGCCTCCTCGCCTGGCGGGTCCACCGCTCCGGGGCGAGCTCCTGGCTGCTGTGGGGGGCCGCGGTGGCCACGAAGTACGTCGGCGGAGCGGCGGCGTGGTTCGCCGCGCGGCGCCTGATCGATGAGGGACGCTGGGAGCGCGCGCTCTTCGGGCTGTTCCTCAGCGGCCTGATGGCTCTGCTCTTCGCCCTGCCCTTTGCCCTCGATGGCCGGCCCCCCATCGGCTCGCTGGGGACCTACGTGCAGCACTGGGGGCACAACGGCTCGGTCCACGCCCTGCTCACCAGCGTCATCGGCTATCACCCGGCGCGCAAGGTCGTGTTCGTGCTGTTCGGGCTGTGGGCACTGGCCCTGGCCTGGCGAGGCCCGGAGCCGGCCAAGGGCTTCCTGCTGCTGTTCGCGGGCCTGATCGTGCTCTCGCCGGTCGTCCACCCCTGGTACGGCCTGTGGCTTATCGCGCTGCTGCCGCTGTTCCCGTCGCCGGCGCTCCTGACGCTCAGCGCCCTGCTTCCGCTGTCTTACCTCGCGTGGACGGTGCAGGCGGCCGGAGGGGGGTGGGAGGCTCCGCCGTGGGTTCCCTGGCTGGAATACGGAGCTCCGCTGGCGGTCGGGCTGCTGTCCTGGCTGGCCCGGCGCCCTTCGTCCTGAGGGAGCCGACTCCGAGCTGCCAGAACCCCAGGGCGAACAGCCCGACGAACGGCAGCGCGAGGACGAAGCCCCGGTACACCGCGTAGGCGAAGGCGGCGGTGTAGTAGACGGCGAAGATGAGCTCGAGCGCCGTCTGGGCGTTCAGCGGCAGCTTGTAGCCCGCGGCCTTGCGGCCTCCGCTCTTCGGCGTCCGCACGAAGGGCGACTCCTGACCCACCACCGCCTCGCCCACGGCGCGGGCGTTGTTCGGCGTGAGCGACGCCCCCAGAGCGAGCACGAAGGGGACGAGCGGCAGGCGGGTCCAGAACGCGCGCCAGCCTCCCACCTCCTTCTCCGACAGGGCGTAGAAGATGGCGAGGTTCACCGTCGCGAACACGAAGATCGGCAGGTCGACCGCGAGGCCCACCAGCAGCGAGCTGCGGACGCGGACGTGCAGCGCGAGGGGCAACACCATCAGCAGCAGCACCATCAGCGGGTACGCGAGGTTGCTCCCCATGTGGAAGCTGGCCTCCACCTTGTGGAGCAGGGAGACGGGCGCTCGCCAGATGGTGGGGAGCAGCTTGCGCGCCGCCTGGATCGAGCCCTTCGCCCAGCGGTGCTGCTGGCTCTTGAAGGCGCGCGCGTCCTCGGGGAGCTCGGCGGGGACCTCGATGTCCTGGCGGTAGACGAACCGCCACCCGGCCAGCTGGGAGCGGTACGACAGGTCCAGGTCCTCGACGAGGGTGTCGTGGGACCAGCCCCCGGCGTCGTCGATGGCTTGCCGCCGCCAGACGCCCGCGGTCCCGTTGAAGTTGAAGAACCGGCCGGCGCGATGGCGGGCGCCATGCTCCATGATGAAGTGGCCGTCGAGGAGGACCGCCTGGGCCTTGCACAGCAGGCTCTCGTCCCGGTTGATGTGCACCCAGCGGGCCTGGACCATGCCGACCCCGTCGTCCTCGACGAGGCTCCCCATCACGTCGCGCAGGAAGCTCGCGGGGGGGACGAAGTCCGCGTCGAACACCGCGACGAAGGGGGCGTCGCAGCGGCGGAGCCCCTCGGCGAGCGCTCCGGCCTTGAAGCCGACCCGGCTCTCCCGCCGCTCGTGGGTGATCCGCAGCCCCTGGGCTGCCTGCTTCGCCACCGCCCGGCGCGCGATGGCGACCGTGTCGTCCGTGGAGTCGTCGAGGACCTGGACGATCAGGCGGTCTCGGGGCCAGTCCAGCTCCGCGACCGCGTCGATGAGCCGCTCCACCACGTAGCGCTCGTTGAACACCGGGAGTTGCACGAGGACCGTGGGCGCGTCGGCGTCGGAGACCGGATCCGTCGTCGCCGCCGCGTTGCGCCGGTGCGCGTAGTAGAGGAGCACGAGGCCCAGGCGGTGCAGCCCGAAGACGCTCAGCAAGCCGACGGTGACGAAGTACGCCCCGAGGATGAAGGTCTGGGGATCCATCATCGCGCTACCCCGCCGCCTGCACGGGCCGCCCCGAGCGGCGCACGCCCGGCAGCGCCTCGACGGTGGCGAGGGGATCCTCCGCGCCCAGCCAGGCGGTGAGCAGGGGGAGCGTGTGCTCCATGGCGACGTCTCCGGAGATGAGGTCCGCGTGTCCCAGGTCCGGGCCGGCGATCTCCGGCGGCAGGTGGGGGTCTCCGTAGAGTCGGTACGCCACCCGATCCGTTTCGGTTTCCTCGAACGGAACGCGCGCCGCGCGGGGAGGGGCCAGGACGTCCGAGGCTCCCGCGATCACCAGGGTGGGGACGGGGAGGTCGGAGTACGAGCCCTCCTCGTGGGGGATGAGGCGCCGGTCGTTCATCCACCGGTCGAGGAAGAAGCCGGCCAGGGCGGGCGACGTGTCCTCGAAGGCCTCGGCGAGGAGGCTCATCCGCTCGAAGCGGGTCAGCCAGCGCTTGCTCCCCGACGTCCGCAGGACGACCTTCGGCGCGAAGACCGCGAACGGCAGGGCCAGCGCCATGAACAGCCGCATGTGGAGCTTCGGCAGGACCCGCAGGAGACGCGCCGCCGCGGGACCGGTAGGCCCGAACAGGGGCGCGATGTGCTCGAAGCGCGTCGGCGAGCCCATCGTGACCACGCTCGCGAGCCCGCGGGCGCCGGCGTGGATGGCGTGGGCGTACCCGAGCATCCCGCCCATGGAGTGCCCGACCCAGTGGACCCGGTCCGCGCCGGTGATCCCGCGCACGCCGTCGATGATCGCGGGGACGTCGAGCTCGGCGTGGTCGTCGAAGCCCCACCCGTCGAGCCCGGCCTCCCGCGTGAGATAGAGCCGGTCCTCGGGGGGCACGCGGCCCCGGCCGGAGCCTCGGTACTCGGCCACGAACACGTCGAACCCGGCGGCGGCGAGGCGCGCGGGCATCGATCCCGTCTCCGAGAGCGACCAGCACCAGCGGTTCATCATGAAGCCGTGGCCCAGGACCACCGGGAGGCCGCGGGGCTCTCCCGTCGGGCGGAAGCGATGGACCCAGACCGTCCAGCCGTCGGCGGTGGGCAGGGGGATGGGCTCGCCGTCCGGCGCGCGGTAGGCGCGCGTCCACGCCGCCGCGGCGACGATCGCGCACCCCCACACGACCACGAGGGCAGCCGCCACCGTGCCCAGCACGGCCACTACTCGATGAACGGGCGCAGGCGCTTCGCCCGGCTTGGATGCCTGAGCTTGCGCAGCGCCTTGCCTTCCACCTGACGGACGCGCTCGCGCGTCACGCCGAAGTCGCGCCCCACCTCTTCGAGGGTGTGGTTGTCGTTGACCCCGATGCCGTAGCGGAGCCGCAGCACGCGCTCCTGCCGGGGGGTCAGCGTCGCGAGCACCCGCTCCGTCTGCTCCTTGAGCGACTGGGCGATGGCGGCTTCCGCGGGGGAGATGGCGGTCTCGTCTTCGATGAAGTCCCCGAGCTGGCTGTCGTCCTCGTCGCCGACGGGGGCCTGCAGCGACACGGGCCCGCGGTTGAGCTTGAGGATCGCCTCCACCTTGTCGGGCGGGAGGTCCAGCTCGGCGCCCAGCTCCTCGTGGGTCGGGTCGCGGCCCAGCTCCTGCGTCATCTGGCGCGAGGTCCGCACGACCTTGTTCAGCGTCTCGATCATGTGGACCGGGATGCGGATCGTCCGGGCCTGATCGGCGATGGCGCGGTTCACGGCCTGACGGATCCACCAGGTGGCGTAGGTGCTGAACTTGTAGCCGCGGCGGTACTCGAACTTGTCCACCGCGCGCATCAGGCCGATGTTCCCCTCCTGGATGAGGTCCAGGAAGTCGAGCCCACGGTTCGTGTATCGCTTGGCGATGGAGACGACGAGGCGCAGGTTCGCCTGGATCATCTCGTCCTTCGCCTCGTCCGTGGCGCGCTCGGCGTGGCGGAGGCGGTCGTGGAGCTGCTTGAGGCCGTGCGGCGTCATGTCCACCGCGGCCGCGGCTTCCGTGGCGTGGCGGTCCAGGATCTCCAGACGCTCGCGCACGAAGTCGAGCTCTTCGGCGGGGAGCTGGCCCTCGGCGACCTGGGCGGCGCGCTTCTTCGTGGCCCGGGCGATGAGGGCCCGCAGCTCGTCGAGGGACATCCCCAGCGGCCGAGCCAGCGCCCAGGACTCGCGCTCGGCGGCCAGCATGGTCGCTGCGTGGTGCTTGAACTCCTCGAACAGCGCCACGTGGCGCTTGCGGTCGATCCCGAGGGCGGTGAGGAGCCCGAAGCTCTCCTCGTGGAGCTCCTCGAGGCGTGCCTCGTGGGCCTCGGTGGCGGCGAAGTCCTCGGGGTCCGGGGCCTCCGTGACGATGCGCAGGTAGCGCTCCTCGAGGGTCGTCAGGGCGTCCAGTTCCTTCTGCTTCGGCCCCGTGTCCGTCTCCGGGTCCCGCTTCATGGCGTCCGCGAGGCCCTTGCGGCCGAAGGGGGTGCAGAGCAGGGCGCGGCGCACGATCGTCTCGCCGAACTCGATCCGCCGGGAGATCACCACCTCGCCGTCGCGCGACAGCAGGTTCACCTTGCCCATCGTGCGCAGGTAGACGCGCAGGGGGTCCTGCCGGGGGCCGCCGTCGAGCTCCTCCTGGCGGCGCTTGAGCAGGAGCTCCTTGGCGCGGCGCTTGCGCTCGGCGTCGCGGATCGCCTTCACCTCGGCCTCGTTGTCGAGGACCTTGATGCCGCGCTCGCCGAGCTCACCGATGAGGTCGTCCAACGCCTCGGGGTCGTTCTCGCCCCGTGGCAGGGCGCGGTGGAGCTCGTCGACGCTGAGCGCGCTGCCCTTCTTCCGGGCACCGTCCACCAGCTCGTCGAACCAGGCAGGCTGCTTCGCCATTCCCAACCGTGCTCCCTCTCGCCCGTCGCTGCCGTGCGCACGACATCTCCCCGCCCGGGCGGCGGGCACTGTAATGCCGGCCCCGGGGGCGCACAAGACCGGACGGCCTCCCGGTCGTCTGTCACGGGGTGCTCTACAATCGCCGGATGAGCGACGAGGAGGCACAGGAGTCGGCGGCGGTGGCCGTCGCGCGGCAGGACCGGAGGGGCGTGATCGTCCTCGGAGCAGGGGTCACGGGGACGGACGTGATCCGCCGACTCGTCCATGTCCTGCCGGTGACCGCCATCGATCTGGAGATCGATCCCGGCAACCCGCCTCTGGGCTTCGACAACGTGCGCCTCATCCGGGGCGACGGCACGTCCCGCCTGGTCCTCAACGAGGCGCAGCTCGGCTCCGCCCGCGCGTTCATCGCCACCACCTACGACGACGACGTGAACTTCGAGGCCGCGCGCCTCGCCGTCGCCGCCCACGTCCCCGAGGTCATCTGCCGTCTCAACGATCCTTCGCGGGAGGCGGAGGCGCTCAGCGTCGGCGCCCGGCCCGTCTCGTCGGCGAACGCGATGGCGTCCGCCCTGGTCTCCCGGATCCCCGGTGTCGTCACGACGACCTCGGAGGTTGGGCTCGGTCAGGGGGACATCCTCCAGGTGCGGGTCCTCCCGGGCTCCCCTGTGGTGGGCAACCAGATCCGCCACGTGGCCACGCGGGAGTACCTGGTGGGCGCCATCTACCGGGACGGCAAGCTCGTGGTTCCTCACGGCGACACCGTCATCGAAGCCGGCGATCAGGTCCTCCTCGTGGGCGAGCCGTCCACGCTCGGCGCCGTCGCCGAGTACTTCCGCCTCGGCGGCGCCCAGTTCCCGCACCAGTTCGGCCAGTCCGTCGTCATCTGGGCGCGGGAGGAGGAGGCGCGCGTCTACGACGAGGCGCGCTGGATCCGGGGCGTCACGAAGACGTCGACCCTGCTCCGCGTGGCCCCGCCCGACGCCCCCGACGGCACGTCCGAGCCCTGGCCCGTGCCGCTCCTGGCGTCCGGTACCCGCCCCGACGGCAGCGCGAGCCCCGAGGGTCTCGCCAAGGTGGAGGCGGCGCGCCCGGGGCTGTACGTCATCGAGCCACCGGTCCGCACGCTCTTCGGGGACTCCCGCCGCGCCCCCCTGCGCTCCCTCATCGACGTGGCCCAGGCCCCGATCCTCCTCGCCCGGGGGACGTTCCCTTACGAGCGCATCCTCGTCGCCGTGACCGAGAGCGCGTCCAGCTGGCGTGGTCTGGAGCTCGCCGTGGACATCGCCCGCCTGCTCGGCTCGCGCATCACGGCGGTCCACGTGACTCCGCCGCGGTTCATCGGCGGCGACCGCGCCCAGGAGGTGGCCGAGCGGGTCAAGAGCCGCGTGGGCGAGCTGGGGCGCCTCTTCGAGGTGGACATCGACTGCCAGCTGGTCGAAGGGAACCCGGTCCGGGAGGTGGGCAAGCTCGCCGAGTCCCACCAGCTCCTCGTGGTCGCCCGCGGTCGTGCCCAGTCGAACACGTACCTGGAGCCGGACGTGGGCCTGCGCATGGTCCTCGGCTGCGCGTGCAGCGCCATCGTGCTCACCCGGGACTGACGTGCACACCGACGTCGCTGCGCTGCTGCTGCTCCTCGTCATCGGATCGGCCCTGTCGCCGGTCATCGCCCCGCGCCTCGGCGTCCCCGAGGCGGTCCTCCAGATCGCCTACGGCGTCCTCATCGGGGTGGTGGGTATCGGACACCACGGCGCGCCCGAGGAGGTCCTGCACCTGCTGGCCGAGCTCGGCTTCATCCTGCTCATGTTCGGGGCGGGGATGGAGATCGACTTCGACGCCATCGAGAGGGGAGGGAAGTCCGGTCTCGTGACCGGCGTGGGGGTCGCGGCGGGGTTCACGATCGTCTCCGTCGCCTTGGTACTGCTCTTCCGCCTCGATGTCTTCTACGTCGTCCTGCTGGGCGCCACGTCGGTGGGGCTCGGCGTCGCCGTCCTGCGCGAGAGCGGGATGCTGTCGTCTCCAGTGGGTCAGTGGACCCTGTTGGTGGGCTCCATCGGCGAGTTCATCACCCTCATCGCCATGACCGTGTTCGGGGTGGCGAGCCGGGTCGGCGTCTCCGCCCAGCTGTTCATCGATCTGGGGAAGCTCGCCGCCCTCTTCATCGCCGGGGGGGTGTTCCTGCGGTACCTGCGCGCCTGGTCCTGGTGGCACCCGGGGTTGTTCCAGCGCGTGTTCAAGACCCACGACGCCTCGGAGATGGGCGTCCGCGCCGCGCTCGTCGCCTGCTTCCTGTTCACGGCGCTCGCGGTGGCCCTCGGCATCGAGGCGATCCTGGGCTCCTTCATCGCCGGGGCCGTGTTCCGGTTCGTCTTCCGTGAGGTGCACGTCCTCGAGCACAAGATGAGCGCGCTGAGCTCGGGCTTCTTCATCCCGATCTTCTTCATCGGGGTCGGTGTGTCCTTCGATCTCGGCCAGCTGTCCCTCTCCGGACTCGGCAAGGCGGGGATCCTGGCGTTCCTCCTCGTCGCGGCACGTCTGCTGCCCTCGATCGCACTGGTTCGGCAGGCCCTGGCCCCGAAGGAGGCCATCGGGGTGGCCCTGCTCCTCGGTGCGCCCCTGACGCTGCTCGTCGCCATCGCGCACCTCGGCGCCGATCTCGGCCTGCTCGACGAGGCCAACGAGAGCGCGGTGGTCCTCCTCGCCATCATCCTCTCCGTGGTCCTGCCGGTGATCTTCCGGTTGCTCTTCCGCCAACCCGAGGCCCCGCCCGCGTGACGACGCGCATCCTCGTCATCGACGATCAGGAGGAGATCCTCTCCCTCCTGCGGACCCTCTTCACCTCCCGGGGCTACGCCGTCGATGTCCTGAGCGACGCGGACCAGGCGGGCGCCCTGCTGGAGGACCACGAGTACGACGTCGTCTTCACGGACCTGCGCCTCGGCTACCCCCACGACGGCCTCGACGTCCTCGACATGGTCAAGACGGTCCAGCCCCGGGCCCAGGTCGTGATCATGACGGCCTTCAGCTCCGTCGAGAGCAGCGTGCTCGCCATGCGGGGCGGCGCCTACGACTACATCACCAAGCCCTTCAACAGCGAAGAGGTGTTGCTGCTCGCGGAGCGTGCGTCCGAGAAGGCGCGCCTCGCCGAGCAGGTGAGGACGCTGGAGAAGAAGCTCCAGGGGCAGCTCCCGGACGCGGACGGTCCCAACCAGATCGTCGGCTCGAGCCCGGCGATGATGCGGGTGATGCGCTTGGTGACGCAGGTGGCCCGGACGGACGCCACGGCGCTCGTGGTCGGCGAGTCGGGGACCGGCAAAGAGCTGGTGGCCCGCGCGATCCACGAGCTGTCGCCCCGGGCGGAGGGGCCCTTCGTCGCCGTGAACTGCGGCGCCATCCCCGAGACGCTGCAGGAGTCGGAGTTCTTCGGGCACGCGAAGGGCGCGTTCACCGGCGCCATCCGCAAGAAGACGGGCCTGTTCGAGCAGGCGGACTCGGGAACGCTCTTCCTCGACGAGGTGGGGGAGACGAGCCTCGCGACCCAGGTGAAGCTCCTGCGCTTCCTCCAGGAGGGGGAGGTCCGCAAGGTGGGGGAGAACACCCCGGTCCATGTCGACGTGCGCCTCGTGGCGGCGACGAACCGGGACCTCGTGGAGATGATCGAGGAGGGGAGCTTCCGCGAGGATCTCTACTACCGGCTGAACATCGTGGCCGTCGAGGTGCCCCCGCTGCGGGATCGCGACGGCGACATCGAGCTCCTCGCCAACTTCTTCCTCCAGCAGCACGCCCAGCGCAGCAAGAGCGAGGCGCGGGTGTTCTCCGACGGAGCCCTGCGCGCCCTGAACGAGCACCACTGGCCGGGGAACGTGCGCGAGCTCGAGAACGCCGTGGAGCGGGCGGTGACCCTGGCCCGGGGGCCGATCCTGCACGCGGACGACCTGCCCTCCTTCGCCCGAGGCCCGCGAGCGCGGGACGACGTGTCGTCGACCTCTTTGCGGGCGGCGGAGCCCCCCCGGCGCCGGCGGCCGGTCCGGGGCGACGACATGGACGCGATGTTCGGTCGCGGCGCGACGCCGCGCGCCCCCCGGGACGAACCCCGGATCGCCGGGGAGCCTGCGGTCTGGCGGCCGGTCACGGGACCCGCTGGGACCGGCGTGTTCAACCGGGAGCTGGAGCAGGCGCGCTTCCCCTCCATGGAGGAGATCGAGCGGCGCCACATCGAGGCGGCGTTGCACCTCTTTCGGGGCAACCGCAAGGAAGCAGGCAAGGCGCTGGGGATCAGCAAGGCGACGCTGTTCCGCAAGATCCGCAAGTTCGGGCTCGCGGACGTCGGCCGGGAGCCGCCCGAGCCCGGTGACGACGCGTCGGACCGCGGAGAGCCCCGGTGACCCGCGTCCTCGTCACGGGGGGCGCGGGGTTCATCGGTCGGCACACCTGCGCGGAGCTGCTGGGGGCGGGCTACGACGTCACGGTGATGCTCGCGCCGGGGGAGTCGGGCCGGGCGGTCGCAGCGATGGGGTGCGCCACCGTCGTCGGCGACGTGCGGGACCTGCCGTCCCTGGACGCGGCCATCGCGGGCCACAAGGTGGTCGTGCACATGGCGGCGCTGTACTCCCTGTGGATGAAGGACTGGCGGCCGCTGTACGCCATCAACGTGCAGGGCACCGAGAACGTGCTGGACGCCGCGAAGCGCGCCGGCGTGGAGCGGGTCGTCTACACCTCGAGCATCGCGGCCCTCGGCGTGCCGCCGGGGATGACCCCCACCACCGAGGACACCGAGTTCAACCAGCACGGCCGCTGCGCCCACTACGTGATGAGCAAGCACTACGCCGAGCGCCGGGTGCGGGCCGCGCAGCAGGCAGGGGCCCCCGTGGTGACCGTGTACCCGGCGATGCCCTTCGGGCCCGGCGATCTGCGCCCCACCCCCACAGGGATGCTGCTGTTGCGCTGCCTCGGCGGCGCGTTCTTCGCCTACGGCAGCGGGAGCCTGAACGCCGTCGACGTGCGCGACGTGGCGCGGGGCCACCTGCTGGCGCTGGAGAAGGCGCCGGACGGGGGCCGCTACCTGCTCGCGGGTGAGCACATGGGCTGGGGTCGGTTCTTCGCGCTGGCGCACGCGGCCGGCGGCGTCTCGCGCCCTGCGCTGGCCGTTCCCCACTGGGCGATGCGGGCCATCGCGAAGATCGGGGACGCCGTGGGCACGTTCACCGAGCCGCTCGTGGACACCCCCGCCGTCGTCTACACGGCGCAGCAGCTGACCTACGACACGAGCCGCGCCGAGTCCGAACTCGGGTGGACGCGCCGCCCGATCGAGCGCACCTTCGAAGACGCGGTCGGTTGGTTCCGACGCCACGGGTACCCCGAGCCGGGGATGCGCCTGTGGGACCTGGGGACGCGCCGAGCGATGCGCGCGGCGGCGGCGCGGGCGCTCGACTCGGTGGACGAGATCGAGGCCCCCGCGGGCGAGACGGAGAGCGAGGAGAGCTGATGGCGCACTGGCGCAAGGTCCGGTTCAAGGGCAAGGAGATCTGGGCGGAGTGCACGCCCGACGGGGAGCCGAAGACAGACGGGGCCGGCAAGGTGACCATCGTCTACGGCCTCGGTGGCAAGGCGTACTCCACCTTCCCCGATCGCCTGAAGCCCGTCGCTGGCGCCCCGATCGAGGAGGGGCCGGACGCGGAGCCGAACACCCAGGTCCGGGGTCCCCGCAAGAAGAAGGCGGCCAAGAAGGACTCCTCGATCTTCGGAGGCTCGGACGCGGATCTGACCGACACCCACGCAGTGCACCTGTGGACGGACGGCGCGTGCAGCGGCAACCCCGGGCCCGCCGGCGCGGGCACCGTCCTCATCGACGGCGACCGCCGCCTCGAGATCAGCGAGTGGTTGGGGCAGGGGACGAACAACGTCGCGGAGCTGACGGCGATCCAGCTGGGCCTCGCCGAGCTGCCCCGGCCGCTGCGGCGCACGCTGGTCGTGCACACGGACTCCCAGTACGGGATCGGTGTGCTCGCGAAGGGGTGGAAGGCGAAGAAGAACGTGGAGCTGGTGGCCGACATCAAGCGCCAGCTGCGCGGCGTGCCCCGTGTGGTGTGGCACTGGGTCCGCGGGCACGAGGGCGTCGAGCTCAACGAGCGGTGCGACGCCCTGGCGCGCCTCGCCATCAGCAACCGGTCCAGCACGCGGACGGAGCTCTGATGCGCCTGCTCCACATGACCGATGTGCACTTCCTGGGCTCGGGGGCGCCCCATCGGTTCCTGGGCAAGCGGTTCCTCGGGATGGCGAACCTGATCGTCCGAGGGCGGCGCCACTACTTCGACGCGGACACGGTGGTCCCCGCGGCCATCGACGACGCCCTGACCCACGCTCCCGACCTCTTCTGCCTCACGGGGGACGTGACGGCCCTGTCCTGGCCCGAGGAGTTCGACCGGGGGAGGGCGGCCTTCGGCCCGCTGCTCGACTCGATGCCGTCGGTGGTCGTCCCCGGCAACCACGACATCTACACGACGGGGGCCCAGAAGGAGGCCCGCATGGAGAAGACCTTCGGGGCCTTCATGGCGGGCGGGACCTGGGACGAGGAGCAGGGCCGCTGGGTGGGCGCGCCTCCCCTCGGCGACGGCGCCGTCCCGTGGCCGGTGCGGTTCTCCGTCGGACCCGTGGACATCGTGGCCACGAACCCCTGCCGCTTCCGGCCCCTGGACGCCTCGGGCCGCTTCCCCGACGGGGCCATCGCCCGCGCGGAGGCCCTCGTGAAGGAGAGCCGGGACGCGGGGCGCGTGGTCGTCTACATGACCCACTACCCGGTGCTGGAGCCGGACGGGTCGGTCTACACCGACGGCGGGCATGCCCTCGAGGACGTGCACGAGCTCCTCGCCAGCCTGCGCCGCGCGCCGCCCCACCTGTACCTGCATGGCCACAAGCACACCGCGTTCCGTCAGACCCTCACCGCGGACGACGGCAGCGAGGTGGTGATCCTCGGGTGCGGCACCACGTCGTCGGTCTCGCCCCTGCCCGAGCGGGCGGCGGGGTACTACCTCGTCGACCTCGACGCGAGCGGAGTGAAGCGCGTTCACCGCCGGCGCCGCGACGGCGAGACGGGCGGGTTCGTGGACGACGAGAGGCTCTCCGACCCGGTGTAGGATGCGCCACCGTCGCCGCGGACCCGGCGACGCCCCATCGGAGGAGAGGACTCGATGAGTCAGGAGACCCCCGCGCGCAGCGGCTTCGCCACGCGGCTCGGCTTCGTGCTCGCGGCCGCCGGATCGGCCGTCGGCCTCGGCAACATCTGGAAGTTCCCCTACATCACCGGCGAGTACGGCGGCGGCGCCTTCGTCCTCGTGTACCTGCTCTGCATCGCGGCGGTGGGGCTCCCGCTCATGTACGCCGAGCTCATCATCGGGCGGCGGGGCGGCAGCGACGTCCTGGGCAGCCTGCGCAAGCTGACGGCGCACTCGGGGGCCGGCGGGGCGGTCTCCACCCTCGTGGGGATGCTCGCGGTGGCGTCGGGCTTCCTCATCCTCAGCTTCTACGCGGTCGTGGCCGGCTGGGCCGTCTACTACGCCGCTGCCTACCTCGGCATCTTCGAGGTCCAGGCGGGCGGGGACATGTTCGGCGGCCTCTACGGCAAGAAGGCGTCCCTGCCATGGCACACGCTCTTCATGGTCCTGTCCGTGGGGGTGGTCGCCGGCGGCGTGCAGGGAGGCATCGAGAGGGCGTGCAAGGTCCTCATGCCCGCTCTCGCCGGCATCCTCGTCATCATGCTCGGCTACGTCGGGTTCACCGGCGGCCTCGGCGACTCCTTTTCCTTCCTCTTCGCCCCCGACTTCGGGAAGCTCAGCGGGGAGGCGGTCCTCGAAGCCCTCGGGCATGCCTTCTTCACCCTGTCGCTCGGCATGGGGGCGATGGTCACCTACGGCAGCTACCTGGACTCGGAGGTCGCGGTGGTGCGGGACGGCGTCATCGTCGCGATCCTGGACACCGTCATCGCGCTCACCGCGGGGCTCGTCATCTTCGCGGTGGTGTTCTCCCACGAGGGCGCCGAGCCGGGCGCGGGACCGGGCCTCGTGTTCGTGACGCTGCCGGGCCTCTTCGAGGACATGCCCGCCGGCCGTGTGTTCGGGTTCTCCTTCTTCGTGCTCCTCATGTTCGCCGCCTGGTCGTCGGCCATCTCGCTGCTCGAGGTGGTGGTCGCCTTCCTCGTGGACACCGTCAAGATCGACCGCAAGCTCGCGGCGCTCGGCGCGGGCATCGCGATCTGGGCCCTCGGCATCTGGCCGGCGCTGTCGACCGAAGCCCTCGATCTCCTCGACAACATCACGACGAAGTACATGCTCCCCCTCGGAGGCCTCGGCATCGCCATCGCCGCCGGCTGGCTCGTGGGCAAGGAGGACCGCGAGGCGGGCTTCCTCAGCCTGGGGGAGAGCGGAAAGCCGCTGGCCGCCGCCTGGACGGTCCTCATCCGCTTCGTGACGCCGGCGCTGGTGGCGCTGGTCATCGCCTACAAGATCGGGCTCTTCGGCGGTGAGTGACCCCTACTCGTCGGACGATCTCGATCGGATCGACGACTCGGATCGGGACACGCTCCGCTGGGCCGCCCGGGAGATGCTGCCCTGCGCGGTGGTCCTGCCGGGACGCCTCACCTGGGGCCGGTCCTACGTCATCGACCTGCGGGAGGGCGGGCCCCGTCCGGCGCTCGCGGTCGCCCAGCCGTCCGACCTCATCACCCGGGAGCTGCGCCCCCTGACCGCGGGCGAGTCCGTGCGGATCTGGAGCGTGCGGGCGGGGCAGCCGTTCACCGTGCGGGGGTTCGTCCTCGGCTCGGGAGTGGCCGAGTCGCGCAGCGCGGGACCGGTGGTCGCCGCGAGCGTGCGCCTGCCCCAGCGGCTCTTCGAGAGCGGCGCCGAGCTCTTCCGGTCGGTCCGCGTCGACGGGGTGTCCCTGCGGATCTCGGCCGCGGTGCTCGGCGGGGAGGGGCCGGTGCGGCGCAAGACGCTGCTGGAGCGTTGGCTGGAGCCCGCGGGTGCCTGGTCCGAGCGCGGGGGCGGTCACGTGGTCGAGCTCTCCCGCCGGAGCCTGACGATCAGCCTGCCCCGGGCCGAAGCGCCTGCGCTCCTGCCCGGCGCCCGCCTCGAGCTGCGCATCGAGCTGCCCGACGACGGCCTCGCCACCACGGTGGCCGGCCGCGTCTCCATCGCCTTCCCCCAGAGCGATCAGGTGCTCGTCGGGATGTCCCTCGGCGACGTCGTCGGCGGGACGTCCTCCGCCGAGCACCGCGAGGTCGTGCGCCGCGTCGGCGCCCTGGTCTGAGCCGCCCCGTCCCCTTGTCCCTGGAGTTCAAGTGACCGTCTACACCAGCGCCCTCGCCATGCCCCCCGTCCCCGCCCAGTCCATCACGGAGTTCATGCTCCGGCGGGCCGACGACTGCGCAGACAAGCCCGCTCTCGTGGACGGCCCTTCGGGGCGCACGATCACCTACGCGGAGCTGAAGGCGCGCATCCAGTCCCTCGCGGGCGGCCTGAAGGCGCGGGGGGTGGGCCCCGGGACCACCTGGGCTCTCCTCGCGCCGAACCTGCCCGAGTACGTGATGGTGTTTCACGCGCTGGCGTACTGCGGGGCGACGGCCACGACCCTGAACCCCACCTACGGCGCGGAGGAGATCGCCTTCCAGCTGAAGGACTCCGGGGCGAGCTGCATCGTGACCATCGGCCTGTTCCTGGACACGGCGAAGGCGGCCGCCGCGGAAGCAGGGATCGAGGAGATCGTGGTCATCGGCCCGGGCGACGCCACGCCGATCACCGAGCTGTTCGGGGCGCCGCTGCAGCAGCAGGTCGAGGTCGATCTGCACGACCATGTCGTCGTGCTGCCCTACAGCTCCGGCACCACGGGCTTCCCCAAGGGCGTGATGCTCACCCACCACAACCTCGTGGCGAACCTCGTCCAGTTCCACGCCCACACGGGCTACGGCGACGACGAGGTGGTGTTCGCGGTGCTTCCGTTCTTCCACATCTACGGGATGCAGGTCCTGATGAACGCGATGCTCTCGCTGGGGGCCACCGTGGTGACGGTGCCGCGCTTCGATCTGCCGCAGATGCTCGAGCTGACCCAGGCCCAGGGGATCACCCGGCTCTTCCTCGTGCCCCCCATCGTCCTCGCGCTCGCGAAGCACCCGATCATCGACAAGTACGACCTGTCGTCGGTGCGGGAGATCTTCTCGGGGGCCGCGCCGCTGGGGGGCGACGTGGCGGAGGCGGCGGCGAAGCGCCTCGGCTGCACGGTGGCCCAGGGGTACGGGATGACGGAGCTGTCGCCGGTGACCCACGCGATCCAGGGGGCCGACTACAAGGCGGGCTCCGTGGGGACGCTCGTGGCGGGGACCGAGGCGCGGCTCATCGACCCGGAGACCGGCGACGACGCGCCGAAGGGGGAGCGCGGCGAGATCTGGATCCGCGGGCCCCAGGTGATGAAGGGCTACCTGAACAACCCCGAGGCGACGGCGGCCACGGTGGACAGCGACGGCTGGCTCCACACCGGCGACGTGGCGGTCATCGACGACGACGGCCACACGTTCATCGTCGACCGCCTCAAGGAGCTCATCAAGTACAAGGGGTTCCAGGTGCCGCCGGCGGAGCTGGAGGCGCTGCTGCTCACGGACCCGCGGGTCGCGGACGCGGCGGTCATCGGCATCCCCGACGACGAGGCGGGCGAGCTGCCGAAGGCGTTCGTGGTGAAGGCGGCCGCCGATCTGGACGAAGACGGGGTCAAGGCCTTCGTGAAGGAGCGGGTCGCCACCTACAAGCAGGTGCGCCTCGTGGAGTTCGTCGACGCGATCCCGAAGTCGGCGTCGGGGAAGATCCTGCGGCGCGAGCTGCGGGAGCGGTAGCCGCTCCGACGGCCGGGCTGTCTACAGCTCCGTGTCCATCGTCCCGAGCCCCCGCGTCGCCCAGGCGAACGTGTCCGGGTAGGCGGCGCGCTCCGCCTCGAGGCGCTCGACCATCGAAGGGCCGCACGGCTCCGTCGGGCGGCAGACGAGCACGAAGGCCATCCGGAAGTCCTTCTGGGCCGCGGCCACCGGCGGGTCCCGGGGCCCCATGGCGGCGACGACGTCCGTCGGAGCGAGGTCGACCCGCTCGCCGACGAAGTCGACAGGCGTCCCCGGCCGCACCTCCGTCAGGTCTCCCGTGGGTGGGGCGACCACCTCGGGGTTCGCCACGTAGAACAGCTCGCCGACGGTGTCGAGCTCCATGAGGCCCATGAGGTACAGGTCGAAGGAACCGTAGGGCAGCGGCTCGACCCGCACGGACCGGAACTGACCGGGCGCGGTCTCGGTCGTCTGTCCGTAGGACAGGGCCGAGGCCGCGTCCTGCCCGAGGCGCGGGGTCCAGTGGCCGTTGTTGTTGAACAGGGCCGTCGGCTCCGGGCTGAGGGGCAGGCGGAAGCCCATCCCCCACCGGTGGCCGAGCTCGTGGGTGACCAGGTCCTGGGCGCCGAGCCACCACGAGTCGGCGATGTCGAGGCTGTTCATCACGAGCACCGCCTGGAGCCTTCCGGCGCTGCCCGCCAACGCCGTGTAGTCGGCGCCGAGGCCATCGCCGTACCGCTCCTCATTCTGCTCGGCCAGCCCGATCCCGGCGACGTCGATGCGGGTCGCCCAGGCGAACTGGGTGACGCCCCCCAGGTCGAAGTCGGTGAAGAAGGCGAGGAAGTCGTAGTCGTCCCCGTGCTCGGCGTAGAAGGCGCGGGACCAGTCGCGGAAGGCCCAGCCATCCCGGAGCGCCCAGGTCCCATCGCCCTGGAGGACGACGCTGTCGCCGGCGTCGACGGTGGCGAGGGTCGCGGGGGCGTCGGTGGGAGCGGGCTCGTCCCCGGAGGGGCCCGCGCAGCCGGCCAGGAGGAGGAGCACGGCGAGTCGTGGCGTGCGGATGTCCGGGCCTCCTCGCCGGGGCCTCGTCGGAGGCCTCGCGGTCGGGGCGCGCCTCGGGATGAGCCGCGCCCCGACCACGGGTAGCTCAGGATCGGTCGAGATCGAAACGATCGAGCGTCATCACCTTCGTCCACGCCGCCACAAAGTCCTGCACGAAGGTCTCCTGGCCGTCGCCGTAGGCGTAGACCTCCGTGAGGGCGCGGAGCTCGGCGTTGCTGCCGAACACCAGGTCGACCTCCGTCGCCGTCCACTTCACGGCGTCGGTGCCGCGCGTGCGGCCCTCGAACACGCCGTCCGCGCCCTGCGTCCACTCGTGGTTCAGGTCGAGGAGGTTCGCGAAGAAGTCCGTCGTCAGCTGGCCCGGGCGGTCCGTGAACACCCCGTGCTTCGCGCCGCCGGCGTTCGCGTCGAGGACGCGCAGCCCGCCGACGAGCGCGGTCATCTCCTTCGGCGTCAGGTCGAGCAGGTCCGCCCGCTCCACCAGAGCGGCGGCCGGGCGGGGGGAGTAGCCCGAGCCGTCGTCGTCGCCGACCCAGTTGCGGAACCCGTCCGCTCGCGGCTCGAGCACGCCGAACGAGTCCGCCTCGGTCATCTCCTGGCTCGCGTCGGTGCGGCCCGGCCGGAAGGGGACCTCGATGGGGCTGCCCGCGTCGGAGGCCGCCTTCTCGATGGCGGCGGCGCCACCCAGGACGATGAGGTCCGCGAGGGAGACGTTCTTGCCCGAGCTGGACTGCACGCCTTCGAGGGCTGCGACGACCTTGGCGATCTCGGCGGAGTCGTTCACGGCCCAGTCCTTCTGGGGCGCGAGGCGGAGGCGGGCACCGTTCGCTCCGCCCCGCATGTCCGTCTCGCGGTACGACGCGGCGGACGCCCAGGCGGTGCGGACGAGCTCGGGGACGCTGAGCCCGGTGTCGAGGATGGCGGCCTTCAGCGCCTTGACGTCCGCGGCCGAGATCGTGGGGCCCTCGTGCGCGGGGACCGGGTCCTGCCAGGCGAACGCCTCGCTGGGCACGTCGGGGCCCAGGTACCGGGCGCGGGGACCCATGTCGCGATGGGTCAGCTTGAACCAGGCGCGGGCGAAGGCGGCCTCGAACTGCTTCGGGTCGTCCTTGAAGCGCGTAGAGATCTCCTTGTAGACGGGGTCCTCCTTCAGGGCGAGGTCCGTGGTGAACATGATGGGCGCGTGGCGCTTGCTCGGGTCGTGGGCGTCAGGGACGAGGCTCGCGGCCTGGTTGTCCTTCGGGACCCACTGGATGGCCCCGGCGGGGCTCTTCGTCTGCACCCAGTCGAAGGCGTAGAGGTTGTCGAGGTACTGGGTCGTCCAGGCCACGGGGTTGGCGGACCAGGCGCCCTCCAGACCGGAGGTCACCGTGTCGGCGCCCTTGCCGCTGCCGCAGGTGTTCTTCCAGCCCATGCCCTGCGCGGCGATGCCCGCGGCGCCCGGCTCGGGGCCGACGCAGTCCTTGGGCTTGTGGGCGCCGTGCCCCTTGCCGAAGGTGTGCCCGCCGGCGATGAGGGCGACCGTCTCCTCATCGTCCATCGCCATGCGCCCGAAGGTCTCGCGGATGTCCTTGGCGGCGGCGAGGGGGTCGGGGGTGCCGTTCGGTCCCTCCGGGTTCACGTAGATCAGGCCCATCCGGGCCGCTCCGAGTGGCTTCTTGAGCTGCCGATCGCCGTGGTAGCGCTCGGAGGCGAGCATCTCGGCCTCGGGACCCCAGTTCACGAGCTCGGGCTCCCAGTCGTCCGCGCGGCCGCCGGCAAAGCCCAGGGTCTTGAAGCCCATGTCCTCCATCGCGATGGTGCCGGAGAGGACCATGAGATCGGCCCAGGAGATGGAGCGGCCGTACTTCTGCTTGATGGGCCAGAGCAGTCGGCGGGCCTTGTCGAGGTTGCCGTTGTCGGGCCAGCTGTTCAGGGGCTCGAAGCGCATCTGACCGCCGGCCGCGCCACCTCGGCCGTCCATCGTGCGGTACGTGCCGGCGCTGTGCCACGCGAGGCGGACGAAGAGCGGCCCGTAGTGGCCGTAGTCGGCGGGCCACCAGTCCTGGGAGTCCTTCATCATCGCCTTGAGGTCGGTCTTGACCGCGTTCAGGTCGAGCTTCGCGAACTCCGCGGCGTAGTCGAAGTCCGGGCCGGCGGGGTCGGCGCTGGCGTCGTTCTGGCGCAGCGGGCCGAGGTCGAGGGACTCGGGCCACCAGTGCTGGTTGGGCCGGGGGCCGTCGGCGCGGGCCGCGTGAGGCGAGGCGGGGGCGGCGTCGGCTGGGGCGGCCGCGGCCGAGGGGGCGTCGGAGGCGGGCGGCGAGGCTTCAGGGGCCGTGCATGCGGACGCGACGAGCACGAGGCTCGTCGTCATCAAGAAGGAGAGGGAGCGGGTCATCGAGGGTCCTCCGAGTCGGGAGCGCCTTGAGCGGCGTTCGCCGAGACCTGGAGACTGTCGCACCCTGGATGGATAATTCCGAATACATGTTCGGAATCAGGTTGATAACCAGGGGTTATGCTTGGGGGGGTGCCCGCTCTTCGGCGTGCTGCCGCGCCGGGTGGCGTTCAGCCGCCGGCGGACGGGGGCGTCGGATCCGAGCCCGTGATGGCATCCGCCACGGGTCCCACGCGGAGCGGCACCCAGCCCTGGCCTTCGCCGTAGAGCAGGCGGTAGGCCTGCCACGAGCTGACCACCCGCTTCACGTAGTGGCGGGTCTGGTCGTAGGGGATGGTCTCCACCCAGGCGTCCAGCTCCAGGTGCCCGCGCGCGTCCACCCAGCGCTTCACCGCACCCGGCCCGGCGTTGTAGCTCGCCACCGCCAGCGGGAGGTGCCCGCGCCAGCGCTGGGCCAGGCCCTCGAAGTAGGTGGTGCCGATGTGCACGTTCGTCGACGGGTCGTTGAGATCGGCGCGACGGACCCGGATGCCCATGCGGCGCGCGGTCTCCTTCGCCGTGGGCCACATGAGCTGGGACAGGCCGATGGCCCCGGCCCAGCTCACGACCTCGGCGTTGAAGGCCGACTCCTCGCGGACGAGGCCCTGGAAGAGCAGCGAGTCCCAGGCGTAGTCCGCGGTGTGGCCGTCGATGACGTCGCTGTACGCCCGGGGCCACGCGTGGGTCAGGGTCATCGCCTCGCTGACGTTCGCCTGGGGGAAGCTGTCCCGGCAGGCCATGCGGAGGAGGTTGTGGCTGCGGGCGGGGTCTCCGGCGAGCTCGTAGAGGTGCGCCGCGAAGAGGAGCGTCGCCGGATCGGGGCACTCACGGTGGGGCTTGAAGCCCACGTCGCGGGCCAGCTCCTCGGCAGCCTCGCTGCCGAGCCCGGCGCGCAGCAGCTGCATCGCGGCCTGCACGCCAGGCCGCTCGACCCACTCCCGCAAGGGCTGATAGGCCTCGGGCTCCCGAGGCGCGCCCCGCAAGGCGACCGCTCGCTCCATCACCTGCCGCTCGACGGTCGCCGCGCGGGCGGCGTCCTGCTGGAGCAGCTGCCACGCGGCCAGGGCCCCGTACCAGTGGAGCGGGTGCTCGATGGCGAGAGCCTCGAGCGCGCTCAGGGCTTCGTCGGCGCGCGCGGGGGCCGAGCGGAGCAGGACGCGCGCCTGCCAGTAGCGGCCCTGCAGCGCGTGCTCTCGGTCCGCCCCGTAGGGATCGGCGGCCGCCATGGCCTCGAGCCACGGCAGGGCGTCCGCGGGGCGCCCATCCGAGAGGGCGCTCCAGGCGAGGTTCCACAGCGTGCTGCCCCGCATGTCTCCGTCGGGGAAGGCGTCCACGAGGCGCTGGGCGTGGGTCGCCGCTTCGTCGTTGCGCCCCTCGTCCAGCGCGAGGCGGCTCGCCTGCCAGAGCCCGTCGTCGGCGTAGCTGTGCTCGGGGTGCTCGTCCGGCAGGCGGAGGAACGTGGTGATCCCGGCGCTCACGTCGCCGGAGCGGGCCTGGCCCTGGGCGAGCAGGTAGACCGTCTTGACCTCCTCGTCGCCGGCGCACAGGGCGTCCGCCTTGCGGAGGACGGGGACGGACTCGGAGTACTTGCGCTGCTTGTGCCAGGCCCGGCCGAGCTCGAAGAGGCCCGTGCAGGCGGTCGCGGCGTCGGTCGCGCCGAGGGCGACGAGGGCGCCCTGCTGGTCGTTCAGGAGCTTGACGATGGACTTCTTGCCGTGGCGCTTGCCCCAGGCCTGGGCGCGGGCGACGTCGTCGGCGAGCCCCCGGCGGGACTCCTCGGGAAGGGTCGGCTCGAGTGCCTCGAGCAGGAGCTCTGCGTCCGCGTCGGCCTGGCTGCCGGGGTTGCCGCGCCAGACGCGCTTCGCGGCCTCGACCGCCGCGGTCTGATCCCCGTCCTGCCCCCGTGCGCGCAGGGCCCGAGCCCGCAGGAGCTCGCGTCGCCAGGTGGTGGCGTCCACCTCTGCCTCGGGGTCGTGGGGGCCCAGCAGGGCGAGGGCGCCGTCCGCGTCGCCTCCGTCGAGGGTCAGCTCCGCCGTGGCGAGGGTGGCTTCGGCGGCGTAGCGGGACGAGGGGGCGATGGTCGCGAGGGCGGCGCGGGCCTCGTCGTCCCGGTCGAGGGCGCGCAGGGAGCGGGCTCGGGTCCACGCGGCGAGGTCCGCCACGGGGCCGGAGGCCTCGACCGTGGCCAGGCGGACCCCGTCCTCGAAGCGACTCTCCTCGAGCGCGGTGATCGCGGACTGGACCGCGGCTCCGGCGGCGCCGAGGGGGTCGGTGGAGGGGAGGGGAGCCAGCTGGTCGGGAGCGAAGGACAGGCGCGGCGGAGGCGCCGGCGTCTGAGGCTCGGGCTCGGCCTCGACGACCTCCGCCACGGACGCCACGCCCGCGGGCGCCTCGGCTTCAGCGGACGTGGTGGTGTCGGGAGAGCAGCCCCGGCCGAACGGGGCGGACGCGATCAGCGCGGCGGCGAGCCCGACCCGGACGAGCACGTCAGCGGGAGCGGCGCGAGCCCGACGAGCGGGAGCTGGACTTGCTGGAGCTGGAGCGGCTCGACTTGCTGCGCGAGCTGCGGCTCCCGCTGGACTTGCTGGAGCTCGACGAACTCGACGACCCGCTCGAACTGCTCGACCCGTAGGACTTGGAGCTGGAGCTGCCTCGGGACGAGCTGGACCCGTAGGAACGGGAGCTGGAGCTGCTCCGCGAGGGGCTGGACCCGTAGGAGCGGGAGCTGGAGCTGCTCCGCGAGGGGCTGGACCCGTAGGACTTGGAGCTGGAGCTGCCTCGCGAGGAGGATCCGTAGGTGCTGGAGGAGCTGCGGGACGGCGTGCCATAGGACCGGGAGCTGGAGGAGCGGGAGGAGCCCCCGTAGCTCTTGCTGGAGGACGAACCTCCGTAGCTCTTGCTGCTGGAGCTGGACGTGCGAGAGGAAGACCCGTAGCTGCGGCTCGGGCTTCCGTAGGAGCCGTATCCGCTGCGGGTCCGACTGGAGCTGGACGAGCTGCCGTAGCTCTTGTCGGGGGTGCGGGAGCTGCCCGAGGAGCTGTACCCGCTGCGTCGGCTGCTCGAGGAGCCCGACGAGCTGCCGTAGCTCTTGTCCGGGCTCGAGGTGCGCCCGGAGTCCGCCCGACGGGAGTCGTAGCGCTTGTCTGGGTTGGACGAGCCCGACGAGCTCGACGAACGCTCGCGATCCCAGCTGCGGTCGCGCTCGAAGGACTTCCCGTCAGCGCGGCTGCCCGCGGACGCCCCGCCCTCCCAGGTCGTCGATGCGTCGGCCGGCCCCGAGCGGCGGCGGGAGTCGGCGACGCCGTCGCGACCGTCGCCCCGGCCTCGGTCGCCGTCGCGGCGGTCGGCGCTGTCCCGGCGCTGGGCACCGTCGCGATCCCGATCGCGGTCCCCCCAGGTGTCGCGCGGCCGCGCCTGGTCGTGGTTGCTGCGATGTCGATGTCGACCGGACCAGGAGGGTCGGCGGTCGGCGCGGTCGACGTACCGATACACCGGGTGGGTGCCGTAGTACCGGTTGCGGAAGCGGTTCACGTACCCGATGTGGAGCCCCCACACGCGGGTGTAGTAGAGGTCCCAGGACCACGTGAACCAGCCGTCGTACAGGCCGGAGTAGACGTAGTAGCGGTCGTAGACGCTCCAGTAGCGGCGACCGTAGTGCCGGTGCGTCCACACGGGGGACCAGATGTGGGTGTGGGGCCCCTCGAGGATGCACCAGTGGTGGTTGATGTGCCCGATGGGGTGGGGGTCGTAGTACCAGTTCACGTCCCCCTGCCAACCGTAGAGCATGGGGTCGCCCACGAAGTGGATGATCCCGTCCACCTCGTACACCGGATAGTCGTCCGGGTGCAGGTAGTAGGAGTGGACGTGGACGCCCTGCTCCTCGCAGAAGCCCTCGATGGGCTCGGGGATCGGGTGGTTGCCGTCGTACTCGTACAGCGTGACGGTGCGGTGGGCCTGGGCTTCGGCGGGGACACCCAAGGTCACGCCGAGGACGGCGAGGGACAGGGCGAGGAAGGAAGCGAGCCGGAGACGGGTCATGTGTCGGGTCCTCCGAGGGGGGCGGTGGCTCCCGCGTCCCCTGGGCACGGAGCGAGGCGAGCATAGGGCTCGTCGTTTGGTGGCACCAGGGGAGAGCGAGGTCACGTACGTGAGACGGGGCAGCCCGAGGGCGCATTCGAACTTTCTTCGATTCGGGCGTCCGGGAGGGCGGTCGTGCCACGCTGGGCCCGTGCCGCGCCTGCTCGTCATCCTCTGCGTCCTCTTCGCCTCCGCCTGCGCGACGACCGGCGCGCCGCCGCCCCCCACCTCGGGCGACGCCCCCGGCACGGACACCCGGCTGCGCGGCATCGTCGTTCCGGCCTCGGATGTCACCTCGCTGTCGCTGGACGAACGTGGCGTCGTCCGTACCCTTGCCGGGCCGAGCCGGCTGCTCGATCAGCTGGCCCGGATCCCCGGTGGATATGTCGCGATTCGCGGGCCCGTCACCTCCACGAAGGTGCGGGTCCGGGACTTCGAGATCATCGACGCCGGGGACGGCCTGCGACCCCTGGTCGGGTGGGTGATCGTCGACCAGGCCGGGGTCCAGATCGAAGACAGCGTGACGGGAACGCGCCTCGCCCTTCGGGGCGACGCGCTCGGAGAGATCAAGGACGAGCACGGCGCGCGCGTCTGGGTCACCGGCTCGGTCGTCGGCGCCCAGACCCTGCTCGTCGCCAACTGGGGGATCCTCATCCCCCGCTGAGGGAGCGCCGGTCGCTCCCGCCGAGGAGCAGCCATGGACGACACCCCGATTCGCCGCGCGATCCTCTCCGTCTGGGACAAGACGGGGATCGTCGAGCTCGCCCAGGACCTCGTGGACCGCGGGGTCGAGATCCTGTCCACCGGCGGCACGCTCCGGACCCTCACCGCCGCCGGCCTGCCCGTCACGTCCGTCGCCGACTTCACCGGTCACCCGGAGATCTTCGCCGGCCGGGTCAAGACGCTGCACCCGAAGCTGGAGGGCGCGATCCTCTACCGCCGGCACGACCAGGCGGACGAGGCCGGCGACCTCGGCATCCCGCCTATCGACCTCGTCGTCGTGAACCTGTACCCCTTCGAGGCGGTCACCGCGGACCCCGACTGCGACCTCGCCCGGGCGCTCGAGCACATCGACATCGGCGGGCCGACCATGATCCGCGCCGCCGCGAAGAACCACACCGCGGTCACCGTGGTCATCGAGCCTGCGCAGTACGGCTTGCTGCGCGCGGAGCTCGAGGACCGTGACGGCGCCGTCTCCTTCGACATGCGCGCCCGCCTCGCTCGCGAGGCGTTCGCCCGCGTGTCTACCTACGACGCGACCATCGCGGCCTGGCTCCAGCCGGACGACGAGCCCTTCCCGGCGCGCCTGACCCTCCCCATGAGCAAGGTCCAGGACATGCGCTACGGGGAGAACCCCCACCAGCGCGCCGCGTTCTACGGGGAGCTCGCCTGGACCGGCCCCACCCTGGCCCGCGCGAAGCAGCTCCACGGCAAGGCCCTGTCCTACAACAACATCAACGACGCGGACTCGGCGCTCCGCATCGTCCTCGAGTTCGACGAGCCCACGGCCGTCATCATCAAGCACGCCAACCCGTCGGGCGTCGCCTCCGCGGACGACCTCGTCACCGCGTACGACCACGCCCTGGCCTGCGACTCCACCTCGGCCTTCGGCGGCATCCTCGCCATCAACCGGCCGTTCACCCTCGAGCTGGCCGAGCGCATCGGCAAGCACTTCTTCGAGGTCATCCTCGCCCCCGCCTTCGACGAGGACGCGGCCCACAAGATGATGCGCAAGAAGAACCTTCGCCTCCTCGTCGTGCCCGACATGTCCGAGAGGCGGAGCGGCGCCGGGTACGTGGCCCGGGTCATGGGCGGCTACCTCGTGTCCGACTGGGACGAGGGCGGCCCCGAGGAGCGGCGCGTCGTCACCCAGCGCCCGCCCACCGCCGAGGAGACGAAGAGCCTCGACTTCGCCTGGCGCGTCGCCAAGCACGTGAAGTCCAACGCCATCCTGCTCGTGAAGGGCACCCGCACCATCGGGGTCGGCGCCGGGCAGATGAGCCGCGTCGACGCCAGCGAGCTCGCGGTCATCAAGGCGAACAAGGCCGGCATCGACACCCAGGGCTGCGTCCTGGCGAGCGACGCGTTCTTCCCGTTCCGGGACGGCCTCGACGCCGCCGCGAAGAGCGGGTGCAGCGCGGTCATCGAGCCTGGCGGCTCCATCCGCGACGAGGAGGTCATCGCCGCCGCCGACGAGCACGGCCTCGCGATGGTCTTCACGGGGACCCGTCACTTCCGTCACTAGGAGTCGCGGAGGCGCGGGATCCTCGCCCGCCTTGGGTGGTTCACCCCCCGTTGGTAGGATTCGCCCCCGTACTACGGAGGAGTCCGCCTCGGTCGCGACTCCCGGAGAGGGTCCATGAGGGTCACCTGCATTCACTGCAGCCACACGTTCGACTACGAGGCCCCGAGCTTCGCCCAGCCGGGAGGCAGCACCGTCTGTCCTTCGTGTGGCCGGGACACCCCCGCGGAGGAGACCTGGGGGGGAGAGTCAGGACTCAACATCGTCGGCGGGACCGACAACCGGGTCTACTGCTTCAACTGCGGAAAGGGCATGACCCCGCGGGAGGGGGAGCTGATCCCGGTCTGCGAGGAGTGCCGCGCCGAGCAGGGCACGCCCACACCAGGCGCCGGCGACGCACCAGCCGGGGACGAGCCCGTCGCCGACTGGATGATCCGCAAGGCGAACGGCAACGTCTACGGCCCGTTCCCCACCGAGACCATCATCGAGTGGATCCAGGCGCGGAAGATCAACGCGGACGAGGAGGTCGCGCACATCGGCGGCGCCTGGCGTCTCTTCGGTCAGCACGAGGAGTTCAGCAAGTTCTTCGAGAAGCCGAAGAGCCGCGCCCCCGTGGGTGCCCCGACGGACATCGACTTCCGCCGACGAACCCCCATCCGGGACGCGCTCACCCGCTTCGGCGGCGGCCTCATCGCCCTCGTCCTCGTGGGCGGCATCGGCTTCGGGGTCTGGTACGCGGTGACCAACCGCGCCCTCGTCGTCCCCGAGGAGACGCTCGAGAAGGTCGCGGACAAGGTCGGGGACCTGGGCGGGGCGAAGGCGCCGCCGACCACAGGCATCTCCGTGGACGCGCGCAACCTGCTCATCGACCTGCACAAGAAGCATGAGGGGGTCGCCGGGAACTCCATGGAGTTCTACCTGCGCGGACGCACCCTGATGCTCCGGGACAACTACGACAACCTGATCGAGGCCCAGAACCAGCTGGAGAAGGCGGTCGCCCTCGACTCGGACAACGCCCTGGCCCTGGCGGGTCTCTCCGAGGTCTACAACCTCCTGGCGTGGACCGGCTACGGCAGCCTCGATCTCCAGCGCGAGTCCATCTACCTCATCCAGATGGCGAAGAACTCGGGCAACTACCCCGCGGCGGTCCTCCGCAGCGAGGCGGCGTTCCTCATCTACTCGGGCAACTACGCCGAGGGGAAGGGCAAGGCCCAGGACGCCCTCGGCAAGAACCCCGAGGACCCGGCGCTCCACTACCTGCTCGGCGTCGCGGCCATGGGCGGGGGGTCCGAGGTGACCGAGGCGGTGCAGCAGCACTTCGACAAGGCCATCGAGCTCGACCCCAACTTCCACCAGGTGTGGTTCGCCCTCGCTCGCGCCGAGGAGGAGTCGGGCCACCTCGGCAAGGCCGTCGACTACTACAAGAAGAAGATCGCCACCGACGCGCAGAGCGCCGCGAGCCACACGCGCCTTGGGCACATCTTCGGCTCCGTGGGTCGCTACGAGCTCGCGGCCCAGCACTACGACTCCGCCATCGGCCTGAACAAGCGTGAGAAGGAGGCGTTCCTCCAGCGCGCCGTGCTCGCCTACCAGGTCGAGGGGGACGGGGCGACGGCGGTCCGGCTCCTCGAGGCTCTCCTCGGCGACGGGGGTCCAGAGCTGCGCATCGCCGAGAGGAAGTCCATCGGCACCCACCTTGCGGCCGCGTACCGCATCGCCGGGCAGCCGGAGAAGGCCGTGGCCGCCGCCGAGGAGGTGTTGGCCAGCGACAAGACCTACGGCGCCGCCCACTTCCAGCGGGGGCTCGCCCTCGTCGACGCCGGGCGCCCCACCGAGGCGCTCCCGGAGTTCAGCAAGGCGGAGGACTCGGGGCTCGAGCCGCGGGAGATCGCCCGCGTCCTGTTCTACGCCGGCCACGCCGCGATGAAGGGGGACCGCCCGCAGGAGGCGGTCGAGGCCTTCCAGCGCGGGGTCGACACGGACCCGTCGTTCACGCCGCTGTGGCTGTGGCTCGCGAAGGTGAACGCCGAGCAGGGGGACGCCAAGGTCGCGGCCGCAGCCCTGTTCGAGCACATCAAGGTGGACCCTCTGGGGTACGCCCGGGACCGGGAGATGGGCGAGTGGTGGGCGCCGGTCCCGTCGTCCCAGGCCGTCGCCGACGTGTTCGCCAAGAAGGTCGAGGGGGAGAACTTCGCCCCCGCGCTCAACGGCGCCCTCGGCATCGCGCTGTTCCACGCCGGCAAGTACGACAGCGCCAGCCGCTACCTCAAGGAGGCGATCCAGCAGGACCCGCGGGCTGGCGCGCCGATCTTTTACGAGGGCCTCATCGCCCATCAGCAGGGCCGAGCGAGCTCCGCGGAGTCGCACTTCCAGGAAGTGATGGGCGTCTCGGCCCTGGGCAGCAACGCCACCTTCCTCATCTACCTCGCCGACGCGCAGCTCGCCCAGGGCAAGCTGGACGAGGCCCTCGCGTCGTTCGAGCGGGGGATGGCCTACGGCGGCAAGGACGCCTGGGCCCTGACGCGGCAGGCGGCGGCGCTCAACAAGGCGGGCCGCGAAGACGACGCCCGCTCCAAGCTCGACGCCGCCGCCGAGGCGGACCCCCGCGCGGTGCTCCCCCGTCGCGCCCGCTACGACATCCCCTCCTGAGCGGACTCCCATGAACGTCCTCGTCCTCGGTGGAGGAGGCCGCGAGCACGCCCTGTGCTGGGCCATCTCCCGGTCGCCGTCCTGCGACTCCCTGTGGTGCTGCCCCGGCAATGGGGGCACCGCGGCGATCGCCCCTTCCTTCCCCCTGGACGTCGCAGACCACGAGGCGGTGGTCGCCGCCTGCCGCGCGCGGGGCGTGGACCTCGTGGTGGTCGGCCCGGAGCAGCCCCTCGTGGACGGCATCGGAGACGCCTTGCGCGCCGCCGGGATCGCGGTCTTCGGGCCCAGCGCCGGCGCGGCGATGCTCGAGGGGAGCAAGGCACACGCGAAGGACTTCATGGCGCGGCACGGGATCCCCACGGCGGGCTGCGACGTGTTCGAGGACGGGGAGCAGCTGATCGCGCACCTGCGCACGTGCCCCGTCCCCACGGTCGTGAAGGCGGACGGGCTCGCCGGCGGCAAGGGCGTGCTGATCTGCACCACGCGCGAGGAGGCGGTGGCGGCGGGGGAGGCCATGGCCCACGAGCAGCGCTTCGGCGCCGCGGGCAAGCGCGTGGTGGTCGAAGAGTTCATGGAGGGGGAGGAGGCATCCCTGCTCGCCTTCGTGGACGGGGAGACGGTGATCCCTCTCCCCCCGCTCCAGGACCACAAGCGCCGCTTCGACGGCGACGAGGGGCCCAACACCGGCGGCATGGGCGCCTACTCGCCGGTCCCCGCGATGGATGACGCCCTCATTGCTCAGGCCGTCCGCGAGGTCCTCGAGCCCGCGGCGAAGGGCCTCGTGGCCGACGGGACCCCGTACCAGGGGGTGCTCTACGCGGGCTTGATGCTCACGGACGCTGGCCCGAAGGTCGTCGAGTTCAACTGCCGGTTCGGAGATCCCGAGTGCCAGCCCCTGATGCTCGCTCTGGCCTCGGACCTGCTGCCCTACCTCGCCACCACCGCCCAGGGTGAGCTCGCCTCGCTCGACCCGCCCGAGGTCCACGACGGCGCCGTGTGTTGCGTCGTGGTCGTCAGCGGGGGGTACCCGGGGGCCTATCCGAAAGGCCTCCCGATCGCGGGGATCCCCGAGGATGCGGACGACTGCGTGGTCTTCCAGGCGGGGACGCGGCAGGCGGACGGCGGGCTGGTGACCTCGGGCGGACGCGTGCTGGGGGTCACCGCGCGCGGAGCGACCTTCCCCGACGCGCGCGCCCGCGCCTACGACGCGGTGGCGGCCATTCACTTCGAGGGGAGCGCCTACCGCCGGGACATCGGCTGGCGGGCGCTCGCGCAGACGGACAGCCAGTGAGGGCGTCGCCCCCCGACGGCGCAGGCCCGGGGGCCGGGCAGGCGCGGAGGCCCCGATGCTGACGCTCCCGTGGCCCCTGGCCCGGGCGGACTTCGACGAGGCGCTGGCTGCGTTCCGGAGCGGCGCCGTCGTGGTCTACCCGACGGAGACGGTGTTCGGGATCGGGGTGGCCTTGTCCGCCGGCGAGGCTGGGATCGAGCGCGTCCGGGCCGCGAAGCGCAGCCCCCCGGGGCGTCCCTACCTGCTCGTGGCGTCGTCCACCGAGATGGCGTTCTCGCTGTGGAGTGAGGTCCCGCCCGTGGCGGCGGTGCTGGGCGCCTCCGAGTGGCCGGGGCCGCTGACGATGATCGGCCCCGCGCGTGACGGCCTCCCCCCGTCGCTGCTCGGCCAGCTCGAGACCCCGGATGGCCCGGTGCGCACCGTCTCCGTCCGGGTCCCGGGGGACGCCGCCCTGCGCCAGCTGGTGGGGAGGCTCGGGGAGCCGATCCTGTCCACGTCGGCGAACCTGGCCGGCCGGCCCACGCCCCTGACGTTCGAGGAGCTCGAGCTCGACGCCCTCGCCCCCGACCTCGTCCTGGAGACGCCCCGCTGCGAGGGCGGCCTCCCGAGCACGATCCTGTCGACGGTCGAGGACCCGCCGCGCGTCCTGCGGCAGGGGGCCTGGAGGCCTCCGGTGCTGGAGGGGCCGTGACGAAGCGCGACGAGGTGCGCGACGTCGGAGGCGCCCTGCACGGGTTCCTGCGCGCCGCGGGCCTCGAGGACGCGCTGCTCCAGCACCAGGCATGGGAGCGAGCGGCGGGGGAGCTCCTCGCCCGCCACGTGCAGCCGGTCCGCCGTCGGGACGGCGTCCTCTACCTCGAGGCCGACTCGGAGAGATGGGCGAAGCAGGCCCGGACGCTGACCGAGCACCTGCTGCCGCGGGTGCAGGCCGAGGGGCTGGACGTCGCCCGGCTGGTGGTGGGGGTCAGGGCCTGAGGGCCAGCCTCAGATCAGGGGCTCCATCGTCCGCCGCGCCTCGTCCAGATCCGGCCGGAAGTCCATGCGCGTGCGGACCACCTTGTTCAGCTCGACGCTGAGCTGCGTCACCTCCGCCTTCAGCGCGGCGATGGTCGCGGGGTTCAGGGCGAAGATGGCGCGGGCGCGCGCCACGGCGGCGACGGACTTCTCGTGCGCGCTTCGACCCGACCACTCGCCCTTCGCGCCCCGGATGGGGAGCAGCTGCTTGTCGATCTTCTCCTTGCAGACCGCGGCCCCGCCCCAGCCCTCGATCGTCGGGAGCTCGTCCTCGACGTCGTCGAAGCCGTCGCGGGTGGCGAGCTTGATGATGCCGTCGAGCATCCGGGCCAGGTACTTGGACGTCTGGTAGAAGGCCTCGCCGTCGTCGTCCCCGTGGTGGCGGACGTCCTTGAAGAAGTCGCCGGTCTGCTCGTTGATCGACTCGAGGAAGTGCTCGGGCTTGAGCAGGTCGAACACGTCCGCGTTGCCGCTCTGGTTGCCGAAGACGATGTGGGCGAGGGGACCCTCGGACAGGTACGCCTCCGCGGCGAAGAAGTTCGCCTCGCCGAGCAGCTTGCGGGCCGCTTCGTTCAGGGCGTCGATCTTCAGGTCCCGCTCGTCGCTCTCCGGCTCGAGGCCGAGCTGCTTCGCCCTCTCCTGGAGCTTGCGGACCTCGGACATCTTGTCGAGGTAGAGGCTGTTGCGGGCCTCCAGCGTGAGGTCCTCGTAGTGGTGTCCGAACTCCTCGACGGCTTCGAGGAGGGCCTCCTGGTACGTCGCCAGGGAGTCCCCGTCGTCCTCGACGCTCTTCTTCGGGGCATCGGCCCAGGTGGCGAGGTCCTCGATCTCCTGGATGAGCTCCTCGATGCGCTTGATCGTCGGCCCCCCGTCGTCGAGGCGCGCCTTGTACACCGCCACGCAGCGGTCCCAGATCTCGCGGTTCTTCTCCAGGTAGAGCGCGTCGGTCTCGTCGAGCTGCACCTCGATCTGCTTGCGGTACTTCTCGCTGATGCCACCGTCCTCACACAGCTGCTCGAAGTACTCCTGCCACTCGTCCGGGTCCATGTACTGGCGCATCTTCGTGAGCGCGGCGACGTCCTGATCCGACCGATCGGAGGTGAGCATCACCTTCACCTGCTCGACGCCCTTGCCGTCGCTGAGCCCTGGCTGCAGCACGTTGTCGTCCACCTTGAGGAAGTCCTTGGCGTACAGGTTCGTGTCGAACACGACGCCGGGCTGCTTCCCGAACCGGGTCTTCACGCCGTAGTTGAAGTTGCGGATGGCCTGGAGCTCGCGGCCGCTCTCGTCGTCCGTGGACAGGGTGAGGTCGTAGTCGGACGTGAGGTTCTGGGAGCCCACGGACTTCACGACCAGGTGGCCGTCGATCCGCTCCTTCTCCTTGAGCAGCAGCGCGTTCACGACCTTGCGGCGGAACAGCACCATCTGCCACATGAGCGCCGAGTCCTTCGTCTCCGCCTGGTTGAGCAGCCGGTCCTTGACGTTGTTCCACTCGGAGTCGCAGGTCTCGATCAGCAGCGTCTCCAGGGTCCCGTCGTCGACGACCTGCTTGTCGACTTCGTCCTTCATGTGGGCGAGGAAGTCGGCGTTGACCCGGTTCAGGGCCGACGCGAGGGCCTGCCCCACGTCGTTCTCGGAGAAGCGGTTGGGGAAGGGGGGGCTGCTGGGGGCGTCGAAGGCGCTCTCGAAGACGACGCGCGCGGCCTCGAGATCGAGGAGGCGCAGCGCCGAGAGCTTGATCTGCACGCCCAGCTGCACCTTCGCGTTGAACTCCTTGACCTTGGCCTCGAGGGCCGCGTTGAGCTTCTCGTAGGCCTTCCGCATGAAGGTCACGAGGCGCGTCGCCCGGGGGACCTTCTGCTGGACGCTCCGCACGACCATCCAGTCGTCCGACCGGAGCGCGGCCTCGATGGCCCCGCCCCACTCCGTGCCGTGGAGGATGCGTGCGGCGTCGTACAGCTCCTGGCCGATCCGGCGAAGGCGGACGGTGCGGTCCTCCTCCTCCACCTCGACCGAGTCCTGCCGAGCGAGGACGGGCGCCTGGTCGGGGTTCTCGACGACGTAGACGGCGCCCCGGAGGACGGACTGCATCGCCGAGTACTGCGGCTCGGTGATGAGGTTGTCGATGATGCAGCGGCGGATCTGCTGCTCGGTCAGCTTGCTCCGCCCCTCGAAGCGGAGGTTGCCGTCTCCGTCCTTGAACACCCGGCCCCGGTAGGACTCCTTCTGGACCGCCTGCTTCTTCCAGGACTTCAGCGAGCTGCGGGAGTCCTCCTCCTTGCGGTCCACCACCAGGATGGGCTTGTCGTCCTTCCCCTTGCGGAAGAAGACGAAGTACCAGGGCTTCTTGGCCTGCCAGGCGAGCTTGAGGCGGCCAGCGTGCTTCTTGAGTTCGGACTCGGTCATGGAGGAATGTCTATCAGGTAGGGCGGACCAGAACCTGGGAGGGACGGGAGAATCCGTACCCGGACGTGGACGGGATCGGGACCGGTAGGGTGGCCCGATGCGCCGCCTCCACCTGCTGCTCGTCCTGCTCGTCGCCTTCGCCCTCGCCGCGTGTCCGCCTGCGCGACGGGGGCGCGGCTCGAACGACGACGACGCCGCGAACGACGACGACAGCGCCGCGGACGACGACGACGCGGTGGACGACGACGACAGCTCCCCGGACGACGACGACGCGACGGGCGACGACGACGACAGCTCCCCGGACGACGACGACGCGACGGGCGACGACGACGACGCAACTGCGGACGACGACGACGCAACTGCCGACGACGACGACGCGACGGGCGACGACGACGACAGCGTGCCCGGCTCGCAGACCTTCACCTTCACCGGCGCGGTGCAGACCTTCGTGGTGCCCCCCGGGGTCACGAGCATCTTCGTCGAGGCCTACGGCGGCTCCGGCGGCGACGCCCTGACTCCGGCGCTCGGAGGCCTGGGGGGCTACGCCGAAGCGGACATCGCAGTCACCCCGGGGGAGAGCCTCGAGGTCTACGTGGGCGGCGCGGGCGCCAGCCTCGTCACCACCACGACCCCGGGCGGCTGGAACGGAGGCGGTGGGATCGTCGAGTGCTGCGGGAACGGAGAGAGCGGCACCGGCGGCGGCGCCTCGGACGTCCGGCGCGGTTCGAGCCTGTCCGACCGGCTGATCGTGGCGGCGGGAGGCGGGGGCGGCGGCTGGGACGACCGCGACGCCTGGGGCGGCGACGGCGGAGGGCTGACCGGCGAGGACGGCAACACCAACTTCGGCAAGCACGCCCCCGGCTTCGGGGCCACGCAGACCGCGGGCGGCGCCGCGGGCTGGAGCGGCCCGGGCTACCCGAACACCGGCGGCAGCTTCGGAATCGGCGGCGACTGCTGGATCGACGGCGCGGGGTGCGGCGGTGGTGGCGGTGGCTGGTACGGGGGCGGCGCCGGAGGGTTCGCCGGCGGCGGCGGCGGCTCGTCCTACGTGGGGGCGGTCGGGACGACGAACGGCTCCACCGTGAGTGGCCTGAACTCAGGCGACGGGTCCGTCAGCATCACCTGGTAGTCCGTGGAGCGGTGGGGCGCCCACGCGGTCAGCGTTGATCGCGGGCCGGCTTGACCCGGCCTGCCTCCGGGCCGACGATTCCGAGCCCAGACGCACGGAAAGAGCCCCATGTCCGAGACCACGTACGATCCCGCCGCCGTCGAAGCCCGCTGGCAGTCCCGCTGGGCCGACGAGAAGACCTTCGCCGTCCCCGAGGAGGCGGGAGACCGCGACAAGTTCTACATGCTCGAGATGTTCCCCTATCCCAGCGGGAAGCTGCACATGGGGCACGTGCGGAACTACTCCATCGGGGACGTGGTGGCCCGCTTCAAGCGCGCTCGCGGCTTCGACGTGCTGCACCCCATGGGCTGGGATGCCTTCGGGCTCCCGGCGGAGAACGCGGCCATCAAGCGCGGCGTCCACCCCGCGGACTGGACCTACAAGAACATCGAGGTGATGCGGCGCCAGCTGCAGCGGCTCGGCTTCTCCTACGACTGGGACCGTGAGCTGGCCACCTGCGACGCCGACTACTACCGGTGGGAGCAGTCGGTCTTCCTGGACCTGCTGGAGCGGGGCCTCGCCTACAAGAAGGGGGGGATGCTCAACTGGTGCGAGAGCTGCCAGACCGTCCTCGCCAACGAGCAGGTGGACGCTGAGGGCAACTGCTGGCGCTGCGGCAACGCGGTGATCCAGAAGGAGCTGGAGCAGTGGTACCTGCGCATCACCGACTACGCGCAGGAGCTGCTCGACTGCCTGGCCACGATGGACGGCTGGCCGAACGCGGTGACCACCCAGCAGGTGGGGTGGATCGGTCGGAGCACCGGCGCGTCCATCACGTTCTCCATCGACGGTGACCTGCCCGACGGCGTGGACGGGACCCTCGAGGTGTTCACCACCCGCCCGGACACCCTGTATGGCTGCACCTTCATGTCCCTGGCGCCGGAGCACCCGTTGACGAAGCGGCTCGCGGCGGGGACCGAGCAGGAAGCGGCGGTCAACGCGTTCGTGGACCGGATGGGCCGGACCGACAAGGCCGACCGGACCGACGCCGCCACCGAGAAGGAAGGCGTGTTCATCGGGCGCTACGCGATCAACCCGGTGAACGGCCGCCGAGTGCCCATCTACACCGCGAACTTCGTCCTGGCGGACTACGGCACCGGCGCCGTGATGGCGGTGCCGGCCCACGACCAGCGCGACTTCGAGTTCGCCACGAAGTACGGCATCGACAAGGTGGTCGTCATCGACCCGCCCGGGGAGGTGACCCTGGACCCGGCGACGATGACGGAGGCCTTCGTGGACCCGGGCACGATGGTGAACTCCGGGCGCCACGACGGCACGTCGAACGAAGACGGCAAGGCGGCCGTCATCGCCGAGCTGGAGGAGCTGGGCAAGGGCGCGGGCACCGTGAACTTCCGCCTGCGTGACTGGGGCATCAGCCGCCAGCGCTACTGGGGCGCGCCCGTGCCGGTCATCTACTGCGACTCGTGCGGGATGGTCCCGGTGCCGAAGGACCAGCTGCCGGTGGTGTTGCCGAAGGACGTGGAGATCGGCGGCGAGGGGGGCAGCCCCCTGGCCCGCCACGAGGCGTTCTGGAAGGTGGACTGCCCCTCGTGCGGCGGGGAAGGCCGCCGGGAGACGGACACCATGGACACGTTCATGGAGTCGTCCTGGTATTTCTTCCGCTACTGCTCCCCGAAGTACGAGGGCGGCGTCGTGGACCCGGTGATGGCCGAGCGGTTCCTGCCCGTGGACATGTACGTCGGCGGCATCGAGCACGCGGTGATGCACCTGCTGTACGCGCGCTTCTACACGAAGATCCTGCGGGATCTCGGGCACATCCCGCCGATCGACGAGCCATTCACGAACCTGGTCTGCCAGGGGATGGTCAACCACGAGTCGTACAAGGACGAGCACGGCGAGTGGGTGCTGCCCACGGACGTGGACATCCGCACCGAGACGGCCGTCGTCGATGGCAAGGAGGTCGTGACCCGCAAGGCCGTCCACCGGGAGACCGGCGGCCCGGTCGCCATCGGCCGCGTCGAGAAGATGAGCAAGAGCAAGCTCAACACCGTCGACCCGGAGACGCTGATCAAGACCTACGGCGCGGACACGATGCGCCTGTTCTGCCTGTTCGCGTCGCCGCCGACGAAGGACCTCGAGTGGTCCGACGCCGGCGTGGAGGGCGCGTCGCGGTTCATCGGGCGCGTGTGGCGGCTGGTGGAGCGGCAGGCCGCGGGCCTGCGGGGCGTCGCGCCGTACGCGGGTGACGGCTCCGATCTGCCCGCCCCCGCCGTGGAGATCCGCCGGGCGGTCCACCAGACCATCGGGCGCGTCACCGCGGACATCGACGAGCGCCTCCAGCTGAACACCGCCATCGCGGCGGTGATGGAGCTGGTCAACGCCCTGTACAAGTTCGAGGCAGCCCACGAGGCGGCCATCGGCTCCGGCGGGCCGGAGGCGGCCGTGCTGCGCGAGGCGCTGGAGATCGTCCTGCGTCTGCTCAACCCGTTCGCGCCCCACTTCACGAACGAGCTGTGGGAGTCCCTGGGCCAGAGCGAGGCGCTGGAGGACGTGACCTGGCCCGAGATGGACGAGGCCGCGGCCGCCGAGGACGCCATCGAGATCGTGGTGCAGGTGAAGGGCAAGAAGCGGGCGAGCGTCTCCGTGTCGCCCAGCGCGACGCCGGTTGCGATCGAGGCGGCCGCGATCGAGGCCGCCGCGAAGTGGGTCGGGGATGCCCCGCCGCGCCGGGTGATCTACGTGCCCGGTCGGCTCGTGAACATCATCCCGGGCTAGCACCGGGGTGAACGACGGTGCCCCGGACGGCTGGACGCCGGAGCTCGCGGAGTCCTTCGACGCGCTGACCGAGCGGTGGTTGGGCGCCTACGGCGAGCACGCGTGCGCCCTGGCGTCGGTGCATCCCGGAGAACAAGCCCTGGACGTGGGCGCGGGGACGGGGCGGCTCGCCCTCGCCCTGGGCGCGCAGCTCGGCGGCAGCGGCAAGGTCCTCGGGGTCGACGTGGCCGAGTCGATGTTGGCGGTTGCCCGGCGGCGCGGACGCAAGCTCGGCCTGACCCCTCACGTGGTGCGCTTCCAGGTCGGCGAGGCCGGCGCCCTGCCCGTGGCGGACGCGAGCGTGGACGTGGCGACGGCGCTCTTCGTCCTGGGCCACCTGGGGGACCCGGCCCGGGCGGTCTCCGAGCTTGCGCGTGTGCTGCGACCGAAGGGGAGGGTCGTCGTGGGGCTGGGCGCGCGGCCAGGGGCGGCGTCGGTGTCGGCCGGGCGCTACCTCCTGCGACGGGTCCGGGATCGGGCGAGGGCCGCGGCGGGCCGCTCGGTCGACGTGCCGGCGCTGCTGCACGAGCTGTTGGGTGCGCCGGACGGCAAGGACCTGCTTGGAGATGATCCCGCCGGGCGGGTGAAGGGCCTCTTGACCTCAGCAGGCTTCCGGGAGGTGAGGACCTCGTGGGTGGGGGATGTCGCGGACCTGCCGGACCCGGCGTCGGCCTGGGAGGTGAGCCGGACGCTGTCGTCGTCGGCGCGCCTGCGGCTCCATGCGACGGACGCCGAGGCCGTGACGCAGATCCGGCGCGAGTTCGAGGCGCGGTGCCGACGGGTGCAGGGCCGCGGCGGGCGCCTCGTCTTCCCTCACGGGGCGGCGCTGCTCCGAGCCCGGCTGGCATAGTGCGGCGGAGCGACCCGCGGGCGGGAGCTGGGAGGTCCGATGGCTGGTAGGGCGCGCAAGAAGGCGAACCCCTGGGGCGACGTGGTCGCGGACGTGCAGTCCGGCGATCTCGCGCCGATCTACCTGCTCGGAGGGCAGGAGAGCTTCCTCATCCGCCGCGCCTACGACCTGCTCTACCCCGCCGCCATCGCTGGGGGCCCCCGCGGCTTCAACGAGCAGACCTTCCTCGGCGACAAGACGTCCGGCGCGGCGATCGCGGCGGCGTGCAACACGCTGCCGATGATGGGCAAGCGGCGCGTCGTCGTCGTGCGGTCCGTCGAGCGGATGAAGAAGGACCACCAGGACGAGCTCGCGGCCTACTGCGCCTCGCCGTCCCCGACGACGGTCCTCCTGCTCCTCGTCAGCGACGACCCCACGAAGAAGATCGACGGACGCACGAAGCTGCCGAAGGCCATCAAGAAGAACGGCCGGTACTGCGAGTTCAAGCGCATGTACGGCCGCGATCTCCAGGGGTGGATCGCCGACGAGGCCCGGCGCCTCGACAAGAAGCTCGAGCCCATGTGCGCCGGCTACCTCGAAGGGCTCATGGGGAACGACCTGTCGCAGATCGCCAACGCGCTGACCATCGCCTCTCTCTACGTCGGGGAGGAGGACCGGATCCTCCTGTCGGACCTCGAAGAGGTGGTCGCCGGGCGTAAGCAGGACGCCTTGTGGGACATGCTGGACGCCATCGGCGAGCGCCGGTTCCCCCGTGCGCTGCGGGCGATGCAGCAGCTGGCTCGGCAGGGGGAGGAGCCCCACGCGATGCTGCGCCTCGTCACCAAGCGGGTCCGCGAGCTCCAGCGGGCGCGGGCCGGGCTGGACGACGGGCTGAGTCCGCGCGACGCGGCCATCGCCGCCGGGATCTCCCCGGCCATCGCGTGGAAGTTCGACGGGCAGATCCGAGCGTGGAGGCCCCCTCAGCTCCGGCGCGCCGTGTCGCGACTGCTAGAGGCGGAGAGCCAGATGAAGGGCGGCCTGCGCGTCGATCCGCGGCTCGCGCTCGAGTCGGCCGTCCTCGACGTCCTGCGCTGACTGGGACTTCGCGCCGCTCTTGGCGGTCCCCTCTGCCCCGGATACGGTGAGTGGAGGAGGTTTCTCATGTTCACCAAGCTCTCACGCCCCTTCGCCATCCTCATCGCGCTGCTGCTCGCCACCTTCGGCCTGAGCCTCGCCGGCTGTCCTCCCGGCACCGACGACGATGACTCCTCTGACGACGACGACTCGGCCGCCAACGACGACGACGTGGTGGACGATGACGACGTGGTGGACGACGACGACGTCGTGGACGACGACGACGTGGTGGACGACGACGACGCCGTGGACGACGACGATGTGGTGGACGACGACGACAGCGCGGCCGCCGCGTCCGTCGACGACAGCAACCTGATCAACCCGCTGGCCCACGGCTTCGGGACGAGCCCCTGCCCGACCATCATGGGCTTCCTCGTCCTCAACGGGGCTCCGGGCGGCGACACCGCCTACACCGTCAGCGCGGGGAACACCGGGGAGAGCCTGCGGATCCTCGATCTGTCGTCGAGCGAGCTGTCGCCCGGCCAGACCGGGATGGGCTCCATGACGGGCACGGTGACCCGCGCCGGCACCGAGACCATCTACGTGGCGTTCAACTGCAACTCCGCCACCGCCACCCAGAACAGCGACATCACTGTCGATCTAGGCGGCGACGTGACCACGATCCCCACCACGGTGAACGTGAGCGGCAACTGAGTCCCTCGTCGCGCGCCTCGGGCTCCGCGTTCAGGGGCCCGAGGCGTGCCGGGCCTCCTCGTCCCGGGCCCCATCGAGGACGAGGTCAGTGAACTCGGGCGGGGCTCCTCGGACCGCCCGCTCCACCGCATCGACGCTCCGGTTCGACCGGATCCAGGCGCCCCGCCCGACGTCCTCGAGCGCCCCCGGGAGCTCGGACGGCGGGACCTGACGGGCGACCTCCACGACGAGCCGCACGAGCTCGCCTTCGTCCCAGCCCGCGCAGAGATCGTCGCCCGCCGTGGGGTGGTCCACCCCGGGCCAGCGGGTGCACAGGTTGCTCGACTCGTGGGACGGGAGCCCCACCCAGCGGCTCCCGCGGCCCTCGTCGATGATGCGGCGGTAGTAGGGCTGCTCGTCCACGTCCAGGGTGTCCACCTGGAGGACCCACCAGAGATCCGCCCGGGGCAGCGGGGCGTCGAACCGCCCCTGGAGGACCAGCGGGGCCACCTGCGCCGCGGCGAGCAGGGATGTGGCGACGATCGCCGCCCCCGCCAGGTGGCGGGGCCAGCGTCGCTCCTCGCCGAGGTGGACAGCGAGGCAGAGCGCGCAGGCGGTCCAAGCCGGGACGAAGTAGCGGGGCAGGGCGCTGCCGCTGACGACGGGCAGGGCCAGGGCGCCCAGGGCCCAGAGCGCGGCGAACCGGGCCAGCTCCCCGCGGCCGTCGTCGGTGCCTCGCCGCCACCAGCTCGCGCCGGCGCCCGCCACCGCGGCGAGGAGGACGACGCGATGGATCCGCCCCCCGTCCCCCGCGAGCTGCACCGCGTCGAGGCCGCGGGTCCACAGGAAGTGGAGGGCGTCCGGGGCCTGGCTCCAGCGGGGCCCGGCCGCGGGGAAGCTCCCCAGGGACTCGCTCCAGCCGAGGGGGCTCAAGCCGAGGAAGGTGAAGATGGCCGCGGCGACGGCCCACGCCACGAGCGCGACGCCTCCCGCCCGGACTCCGCCACGCCCGGCGGCGAGCGTGGCCAGCGCCGCGATGAGCACGACGACGTTGGCGCGGTACAGGACACAGCCGACCCCGAGGAGGGCTCCCAGGCCGAGCAGCTGGCGCCAGGTCCGGTCCGCGGGCGCGGTCCCGGAGGAGAAGACGAGCGCAGCCGCGGCGCCCACCCAGACGTACTCCGTGTGGTTGCCGTAGGGCTGGATGGCGAAGGTGGAGGTGAACTCCGGAGCGAGGACGAGGGGGAGCACCGCGAGGGCGGCGGCGCGCGGGGACACGGCGCGCGCGACGGCGGCGGCAAAGGCGGCCACCCCGGCGGCCTCGAGGAGCGCCGCGGCAGCGACCTGCGCCGTGAGGGTGGGGCCGAAGACGGGGGAGAGGAGCCAGGCGACCCCCTGCAGGAGGACGGTGCCCTGGGCGAAGTACTGGTACGTGTGGTCGACGATGAAGCCGGCGGGGTCCCGCCAGGGGACTGCGCCCTGGGCGATCTCCAGCTGGAGTCGACCTACGCCCGTCGCTTCGCCCGAGTAGTACCGGTGGGCGGCCGCCCGGTAGAGCAGCGCGCGCGCCGCGAGGAGCGCGACGGCCGCGCCGAGGGCGGAGAGGCCGACGTCCCGGGTGCGCGCCATGGGGCGAGGGTAGCGGGGGCCGCCCCGCTTGCGGCTCAGGCGGCGCGGGAGCCCTCGCTCGCGTCGGGCGCCCCGGGCAGGGCGCAGACGTCGTCCACGCACCGGCCGGTCCACTTCAGGCGGTTCTTCGCGAAGGTGCGGTAGCCCCAGTCGAGGACGTGGGAGATCCCCGGCAGCCGCGTCAGCGCGACCAGCGGGCCCAGGCCGACGGCGGCGTAGAGCAGCCGGAACACTTCGACGCCCTCGATCACCGAGCCGTCTGCCCGGCGCCCGTGGATCCGGTCCATCAGCTGGGCCATGGAGAGGCCCACGTCGGCCGGATCGAAGCGCGCGTCGGCGATGTCCGTGAACACGATGCGGTCCCGCCAGTCCAGGCGCTTCAGCATGTTGATCTCGACGTTGCAGAGCGGGCAGTCCCCGTCGTGGAAGACCTGCACGGTCTTGCCGGCGGGGAGGGGAGCGGGGGAAGGCGTCGTCATCCTCTCCAACGTAGGCCCGCGTCCGTGCGCCGCTGCCGGTTGGGCGGTTCGGGGCTAACTTCGGCGCCTCACCCGGAGCTCCCATGTCTCTCGACGCGCCCCTCACCTATCGCTGCGGCCTGACCATCCCCAACCGGATCGCCATGGCGCCGCTGACCAACACCCAGTCGAACACCGACGGGACGCTCCACGACGACGAGCTCCGCTGGCTCGCGCGCCGCGCCCGCAGCGGCTGGGGCCTCGTCAGCACCTGCGCGGCGTTCGTCAGCGAGGAAGGGCATGCCTGGGACGGGCAGCTCGGCGTCGCTGGTCCCCACCACCTCGCGGGGCTGAACCGCCTCGCCTCCGCCCTGCGGGACGGCGGCGCGCCGTCCGTCGTGCAGCTGCACCACGGCGGCGCGAAGGCCGACCTCGCCCCCACCAGGCTCAGCACTGTCGACGGGGAGAACCAGCGTGGCGCGACTCCCGCCGATCTCGCTCGCGTCGTCGACGAGTTCGTGGCCGCAGCCCAGCTCGCCGAAGAGGCGGGGTTCGACGGAGTCGAGGTGCACGGAGCCAACGGGTACCTCTTCACCCAGTTCCTCGCCCCGGCCGACAACCCCCGCACCGATGCGTACGGGGGGGACCTCGCGGGGCGGGCGCGCCTCCTGCGCGAGGCGGTGCGGGCCGTCCGCGCGTCCGTGTCCCCCGGCTTCCTGGTGGGCGTTCGGCTGTCCCCGGTGGACGGCTGGGCCCGACGGGGCCTCGTCCTCGCAGACGGTGTGCAGGTCGCGGCCTGGATGGGCGAGGACGGCGTCGACTATGTCCACCTGTCCCTGGGCGACGCGAAGGGGCCGCCGCCCCACGAAGACACCGATGTCGTCGTGACCACCGCCGTCCGCGAGGCCCTGGACCCGGAGGTCGCGCTGCACTCCTGCGGTGGCGTCCAGACCCGCACCGATGCCCAGCAGGTCCTCGCCCTGGGGGCTGATGTCGTCGTCCTCGGGCGGGCGTCGATCATCCAGCCGGACTGGCCGAGCGCCTCGCGGGATCCCGGCTTCGTGCTGCCTCCTCGCCCCTGGGAGCCCGCTGACCTGCGCGCGGCCGACGTGGGTGAGGATCTGCTGCGCTACATCAGCGCCTTCCCCGGGTTCGTCGTCGGCGGAGCGGCCCCGCGGGGCTGAGCGGTCGGGCCTTCAGAGGCCCGGGGTCCCACCCAGACCCGTCGGTGGCGCTACTCTCCCCGCGCGCATGAACGGACCCTCCGATCCCGCCGACCCCGCAGCTCCCCCCCGCTGGACTGCGGACCAGGCCCACACCCTGGCGAATGTCCTGTCGCTGACCCCGTTCCTGTTCCAGGCGGTGGCGGTCATGCGCGACTCCGGGTTGCTGCGCGCGACGCTGGCCGCGCGGCGCAAGGGCCTCACCGTCGAGGACGCGGCGGAGGCCACGGGTCTCTCCCCGTACGGACTCTCGATCCTCGTGGACATGGGCCGCAGCGTGGGGATCTTCGCCCCCTCCACCGACGGCCGACTGCGCCCCACGAGCGTGGCCCACTTCCTCGTCCACCACCGCGGTATCGACGTGCAGTTCGGCCTGAGCCAGCACTTCGCCTGGTCCGGGCTGCCCGCCCTCGGCGAGTCCCTGGCCACCCAGACGGCGGCGGGGCTCGCGTCCTTCGGCGACTGGGACCAGCTCTATCCGCACCTCAAGGACCTGCCGGACGCGGCGCGGGAGGCGTGGTTCGCCTGGGACCACCACTACAGCGACTCGGCGTTCGAGGAGGCGGGGGAGGTGGTCCTCGCCACGGAGCCCACGTGCGTCCTCGACATCGGCGGCAACACCGGGCGCTTCGCGCGCCACCTGCTGGGGCGCGCGCCGTCGGTCACCGTCGTGCTCCAGGACCTGCCCGAGCAGCTCGCCGCCGCGGACGAGCAGATGGGTCCCGAGCACGCAGGCCGCTTCGTCCTGCACGCCTGCGACGTCCTCGCCGCCGACCAGCCGTTCTACGAGGGCGCAGACGCCGCCTGGATGAGCCAGTTCGTGTGTTGCTTCGGGGTCGACGAGGTCACGTCGATCCTCCGTCGCACCGCCGCCGCCCTTCCCCTGGGGGCGCCGATCTTCGTGCTCGACACGTTCTGGGACCGGCAGAGCGAGCCCAGCTCGGCCTTCGCGCTCCACGCCGCCTCCCTCTACTTCGCGGCCTTCGCCAACGGGAAGGGGCGCATGTACGCGGCGACGGACCTCCTTCGCTGCGCTGATACCGCCGGCCTCGAGGTCGTGGGCGACCAGTCCATCGGCCGGTACCACACGCTGCTGACCCTGCGGACCCCCTGAGGTCCCGCCTCCGCTGGAGTCGTCGATGAAGCGCGCCCTCAAAGTCGCAGGCGTCCTCCTCGCCCTCCTCCTCCTCGGCCTCGTCGCCGCTTCGGCTCTCCTGGCCGGCCCCCTGAAGGAGCGGATCCTCACCGCGGCCAACGAGCAGCTGGATGCGGACTTGTCCGTGGGCGGTGTCTCCCTGTCCCTGATCCGAAGCTTCCCGTCCGTGGCGGTGCGGCTCTCGGAGGTGGCGGTGGACGGTCGGGGGCCTCACGAAGGCACCCGCCTCGCGGACGTGGGGGCGGTGCGTCTCACCGTCGACCTCGCGTCGGTGCTCGGTGGCGCGATCGCCATCGAGGAGATCCGCGTCATCGACCCGGACGTCCAGCTCGTCGTCCCCGAGGAGGGAGCGCCCAACTGGGAGATCGCCAAGAGCGGGGGCTCCAGCTCCGAAGGTGGCGGCGGAGTGGACCTCGCCCTGGAAGACGTGCGGATCGAGGGGGGCTCCTTCCGCCTCGACGACCAGCTCCGGGGGCTCGACGTGGCGCTGGACGGCATCGAGCTGACCGCGGACGGAGACCTCGCCGCCGCCCGCAGCCGCGCCAACGCGGACCTCGCCATCGCCTCGGTCTCCGTGGAGCAGCGGGGTCGGACGCTGCTGGACGGGTCGACCGTGGGGCTCGCGCTCGTGGCGGAGATCGACCAGGAGGAGGGGATCGTCACACTGGGAGACAACCGCCTCTCCATCGACTCGCTCGCCCTCGCCGCGAAGGGCGCGGTCCGGCTCCCCGAGGGGGGCGCGCCCGACCTCGACCTGACGCTCGAGGCCCTGGCGCCGTCCATCGCCTCGGTCCTGTCCATCGTGCCGGGAGTCGCCGACGGCGCTCTCGCCGGCATGACCACCGACGGCACCCTGACGATCAGCGGGTTCGCCCGCGGCCCCGCGAGCGCCGAGTCGCTGCCCGCCCTCGGCCTGGACGTGGCGGTGGTGGACGGTCGGTACACCCACGACGCTCTCGCCGAGCCCGTCACCGACATCCAGGTCGACGCGCACGTCGCGGGTCCGGGGGGCGACGTGGACGACATCGTGGTGCAGGTGAAGCGGGCCGAAGCGCGCCTCGCGGGGAACCCCATCTCCGTCGTGGCGGAGGTCCGGGAGCTGGCCTCCGACCTGCTCGTGGACCTGACCGCGAAGGGCGACGTGGATCTCGCCGAGCTGGGCAACCTCGTCCCTCGGGACAACGCCGACGAGCTCGACGGCGACGTCTCCCTCGACGTGGCGTGGCGCGGGTCGGTGAACCGGCTCGGCGACGACGGCTACCGCGCCCCGAAGGCGCGCGGCGTCGTGACGGCGAAGGGAGTGAGCTGGCGCCCGGCCGACGGAGAGCTCCCCGTCGAGGTGCCGACCGCGTCGGTACGGGTCACCCCCCAGGCGTTCACCCTGGACGACCTGCAGGTCCGGGCCGGGAACACCGATCTCTCGGGGAGTGGCCGCATCGACAACCTGCTCGCCTGGGCCCTCCTCGGCGAGGACCTCGTGGGCGCCGTGACCACGTCGTCCCGCCGCATCGATCTGGACCAGCTCACCGGGGCGTTCGCGGGCGGTTACGGGAGCGCGCCGGCCGAGGAGAAGGAGGGGGGAGCCTTGCGCCTGCCACCGGGGATCGACCTGCGGCTGAGCAGCACGGCGGACGCGGTGGTGCTGCGCGGCGTCTCCATGAAGGACGCGCGCATCCAAGCTCGGCTCGTGGAGCAGCGGCTCGCGATCGAGGACGTGAGCGTGGGGGTGCTCGGGGGACGGGTCGGCGCCAACGGCACCTACGACGCGCTCCCCACCCAGCCGCTGGTGGATCTGGCGCTCGAGATGGCCCGCATCGACATCGCCACCGCGGTGGAGACCTTCCCGGTGGTGGAGAAGCTCGCCCCCATCGCTCGCCGCGCGGTGGGGACCGTGACCACGGAGCTGAAGCTCAACGGCGCGTTGGACGAGGCCATGTCCCTCATCCTCGACAGCCTCGACGGGCAGGGAAAACTCGTGACCCAGGCGCTGCGGGTGGAGGGGAGCGAGGCCCTGGGCATGGTGGCGAAGGGTCTGTCGAGCAGCCGGTTCGACAACGTCCAGCTCGACGGGGTCACCGCGCTGTTCTCGGTGGAGGACGGCCGGGTCAAGGTCAAGCCGTTCCGGTTCCCCATCGGCCCCATCTCCGCGCAGCTCGGCGGGTCGCACCAGTTCGACCAGGGCATCGACTACGACATGGACCTGGTGCTGCCGGCGGGCGAGTTCACGGGGGCAGCCTCACGCGCGCTCGGCAGCCTGACGAAGGGCACCCCGTTCGCGGGCAAGGCCCTGGGACGCCAGGACTCGGTCAAGGTGGGGGTCGACATCACGGGGACCGTGACGAAGCCGAAGGTGAGCCTCGATCTCCAGTCCGTGGCGGCGAGCGCGGGTGAGCTCCTCGAAGAGGTCGTGGACGAGGTGATCGAGGAGGCGATCGACGTGGGCCTGGGTCAGGCGACGGCGGCGGCCGAGCAGGCGCGCACGGCGGCGCGGCGGGCCGCCGACCAGGCGAAGGACGCGGCGTACAAGGCTGCGGACCTGGCGAAGAAGCAGGCGTACCGGGCCGCGGACCGACTCGTGAGCGAGGCGAAGGACCCCCTGGCGAAGATCGCGGCCCAGGCGGCGCGCACCGAGGCGCGGCGGGCGGCGGACCGAGCCTTCAGCGACGGGAAGAAGGACGCCGACTCCGCGTGGCGCGCCGCGCTCAAGAAGGCGGACGCCCAGTACGACCGGGCGGTGGCCGAAGGGAGCAGCGCGGCGAAGGCGGCGCCCTCGGCCGCGAAGAAGCAGGTGAAGAAGAAGGGCCGCGGCCGGCGCTGAGCGCCCGCATCCCAAGCGACGAAGCCCCCACCCGGATCCGGGCAGGGGCTCTCGATCTTCGCGACGTCCGAGGCCCTCCGAGGAGCGCCCCGCTCGGGGTCAGCCCTGGGCGGCCTCGAGCTTGTTGAACGCCTTCTGCAGGCGGGACACCGTCCGCGACGCGTTGTTCGCGTGGATGACGCCGCGGCTGCGGGTGCGGTTCACCAGCTTCACCGAGGTGGCGAGGTGCTGACGGGCGGACTCGATGTCCCCCGCCTCGACCGCCACGCGGAACTTCTTGATGAAGGTGCGCATGCGGACCTTGTGGAAGCGGTTGCGCAGGCGACGCTTTTCGTTCTGCCCGATGCGCTTGAGCGCGCTCTTGTGATTGGCCATCTGTCGATCTCTTCTCGCCTCTCGGCGGGCTGTGTCCAGAACTCTCTGCGGGGAGTTGAGGGGCTCCTCGCTTGCTCGGTGGGGCGCGAGCCGCGGGTAGATACGCCATGCCTCGGCCCCCGTCAAGCGGAAGTGCCCGTGGCGCTCACGCGCGCGCGTCACCGACCGCCTTCGGCCCCGTCCCTTCCCTGCGGCGCCCTGCTCCGCTATGCCTCCGCCCCGTGACCGCCAACCGGAACATCCGCAACTTCGCGATCATCGCCCACGTGGACCACGGCAAGTCCACGCTCGCCGACCGCATGCTCGAGGCGACCGAGACGGTCGCCAGCCGGGACATGCAGGCCCAGTACCTCGACTCGATGGATCTGGAGCGCGAGCGCGGCATCACCATCAAGGCGAACACCGTGCGCCTGGCGTACGCCGCGGACAACGGCGAGACCTACCAGCTCAACCTCATCGACACCCCCGGCCACGTGGACTTCGCCTACGAGGTCTCCCGGTCGCTGTCGGCGTGTGAGGGCTGCCTGCTCGTGGTGGATGCCGCCCAGGGCGTCGAGGCCCAGACCCTGGCGAACGTCTACCTCGCGCTGGAGAACGACCTGGAGATGATCCCGGTCCTCAACAAGATCGACCTGCCGGGCGCCGACCCGGAGGCCGTCCGCGAGCAGATCGAGGACCACATCGGCGTCGACTGCAGCTCGATGGTCCTCGCGAGCGCGAAGACCGGCCTCGGGGTGCACGAGGTCCTCGAGGCCATCGTCAAGGTGATCCCCCCGCCCACGGGCGACGAGGAGGCCCCGCTTCAGATCCTCGTCATCGACTCCTGGTACGACCAGTACCAGGGGGTCATCTGCCTCGTCCGGGTGGTGCACGGGGTGCTGAACAAGCGCCAGAAGATCCGCTTCCTCTCCACGGGCAACGACTTCGAGGTGACCGGCCTCGCCGTGAAGGCCCCCGTGTCCATGGCCGTCGACGCGCTCCGCGCCGGCGAGGTCGGCCTGATGATCACGGGCATCAAGGACATCAACGAGACGCGGGTCGGCGACACCGTCACGGACCCGAAGAACCCGTGCGATGGGCCGCTGGCCGGGTTCCAGCCGCCGCAGCAGATGGTCTTCGCCGGCGTCTTCCCCGTGGACCCGTCGGACTACGAGAACCTGCGGGACGCGCTCAACAAGCTCAGCCTCAACGACGCCAGCTTCTCCTGGGAGCCTGAGACGTCCACCGCCCTGGGCTTCGGCTTCCGCTGCGGCTTCCTCGGCCTGCTCCACATGGAGATCATCCAGGAGCGGCTGGAGCGCGAGTTCAACCTCGACCTGCTCTTCACCGCGCCCAACGTGATCTACAAGGCCCACCGCAAGGACGGCGAGATCATCGACCTCCACAAGCCGTCGGACGTGCCCGACGCCCTGGAGCTCGAGTCCCTGGCCGAGCCCATCGTGACCGCATCGATCCACGTCCCCCAGGAGTACGTGGGCGCGGTCATCAAGCTCTGCGAGGAGAAGCGCGGCCGCCAGGTGGGCCTCGAGTACCTCTCCCAGACGAAGGTCGTCGTGAAGTACGACCTGCCGTTCGCGGAGATCGTCTTCGACTTCTACGACAAGCTGAAGTCGGGCACCCGCGGGTACGCGTCCCTGGACTACGAGTTCAAGGACTTCGAGATCGCCCCGCTGGTCAAGATGGACATCCTCGTCCACGGCGAGCCGGTCGACGCGCTCTCCCTCATCTGCCACCGGGACCGCGCGTTCCACCTCGGCCAGAAGCTCACGGTGAAGCTCAAGGAGTTCATCCCGCGGCAGATGTTCGAGGTGCCCATCCAGGCGGCCCTGGGCAAGAAGGTCATCGCCCGCAGCACCGTCAAAGCGTTCCGCAAGAACGTGACCGCGAAGTGCTACGGCGGGGACATCTCCCGGAAGCGGAAGCTGCTCGAGAAGCAGAAGAAGGGCAAGGCGCGGATGAAGCAGGTGGGATCCGTGGAGATCCCCCAGGAAGCCTTCTTCGCGGTGCTCCGGCTGGACGAGTGATGGCAGAGGCGCCGGAGAACCCCGCGAAGAAGAAGTCGACGGCGCGCGAGTACGCCGAAGCCATCGGCATCGCCCTCCTCCTGGCCCTCACCCTCCGCTTCTTCGTCGTCGAAGCCTTCAAGATCCCCTCGGGCTCGATGATCGAGACCCTGGCCATCGGGGACTTCATCTTCGTCAACAAGTTCAGCTACCGGACCGAGATCCCGTACTCGATCCTCGGCGCGAAGATCCCCGGCGGCGGCACCACGCTCAAGGAGTGGAGCCGGCCCGAGCGCGGCGACGTCATGGTGTTCCGCTTCCCGGCGGACCCGTCGGTCGACTACATCAAGCGGGTCATCGGGGTCGAGGGCGACGTCATCTCGGTCAAGAAGAACCAGCTCGTGGTCAACGGCGTGGAGTACGAGCGCCAGTTCGTGCGCACCACCGAGTACACCGACAAGAACTGCCGCGAGGACAAGGCCCGCGTCTACACCGAGGACGACGGGGTCAACAGCTACACCGTCCTGCTGCGGGACGGGCCGGACCCCTTCGAGAACTTCGGTCCCGTCACGGTCAAGGAGGACCACGTGTTCGTCATGGGCGACAACCGGGACAACAGCTCGGACTCGCGCGCCTGGGGCCAGGTGCCCATCGGCAACATCAAGGGGCGGGCCATGTTCGTGTGGCTGAGCCTCGACCACTGCAAGGGCGTGGTGGCGGAGCGGCGAGGCAAGGGCAAGGCGAGCCGGACCTTCTCCAGCATCAACCGGATGCGGTGGAGCCGACTCGGGAAGGGGATCGACTGATGGCGGAGCGGGTGATCCTGGACGGGGAGGGGACCCAGCGGACGCTGCGGCGGATGGCGTCGCAGATCGTGGAGTCCATGGACGACGGGCGGCTGGCCCTCGTCGGCGTGCGTCGCGGCGGCGTGCCTCTGGCCGAGAAGATGGCGGACCTCATCGCGGAGACGACGGGGACGCGCCCGGACGTGGGTGCCATCGACATCACGCTCTACCGCGACGATCTCTACACCGGGCTCGAGAAGCCGAGCTTCGGGGCGACGCAGCTGCCGTTTGCGCTCGACGGCGCCTCCATCGTCCTCGTGGACGACGTGCTCTTCACCGGGCGCACGGTGCTCGCGGCGCTGGGCGTCCTGCGCGACTACGGCCGCCCCCGCTGGGTGAAGCTCGCCGTGCTGGTGGACCGGGGGTGGCGCGAGCTGCCCGTGCAGGCGGACTTCGTCGGCAAGACCGCGGCGACGGACCGCCAGGACCGGGTCCTCGTCGAGCCCGACGCGAGCGACGGCCGAGGCCGCGTCACCGTCGTCGCTGGAGGCTGAGCCCATGAGCGCCGCGACCGACGAGCACTTCCGCCGCAAGGATCTCCTGGGCCTGCGCTTCCTCAGCGCGGGCGAGATCACCCACATCCTGGACGTGGCCGAGCAGTTCCGGGAGCTGAACCTGCGGACGATCAAGAAGGTGCCGACCCTGCGGGGCAAGTCCGTGGTGCACCTGTTCCTGGAGCCGAGCACCCGCACGCGCACCAGCTTCGACATCGCCGCGAAGCGCATGTCGGCGGACACGTTCTCCATCTCCGGCAGCGCGAGCAGCACGACGAAGGGCGAGACCCTGCTGGACACGGCGAAGAACCTCGCCGCGATGCACCCGGACATCATCGTCGTGCGCCACAAGCGGGCGGGCGGCGCGCTCATGCTCGCCAACGAGCTGCCGGACACCTGCATTCTCAACGCGGGCGACGGCCGGTGCGAGCACCCCACCCAGGGGCTCCTCGACATGCTGACGATCCGGCGGTCGCTGGGAGGCTTCACCGGCCGCGTCGTCACGATCATCGGGGACATCACCCACAGCCGCGTGGCCCGGTCGAACATCTGGGGGCTGCTCAAGGTGGGGGCGACGGTGCGGGTCTGCGGGCCACCGACGCTCATCCCCATGGGGCTGGAGGAGGCCGGGGTCGAGGTCCACCACCAGCTCGAAGACGCGGTGCGCGGCGCCGACGTGCTCATGGCTCTGCGCATCCAGCAGGAGCGGATTCCGCGCGGAGGGCACTTCTTCCCCACGCTCCGCGAGTACAGCCGGCTCTACGGCCTCAACCGGGACAAGCTGCGCCGCTGGGCGCGCAAGGACGTGGTGATCATGCACCCGGGCCCCGTGAACCGCGGAGTGGAGCTGGAGCCCGAGGTCATCGACGGCGACTGGTCCGTCATCCTCGACCAGGTGGAGAACGGCGTCGCCGTGCGGATGGCGTGCATGTACCTCGTGCTCGGCGGCGAGCGCGCAGCGCGGCAGGAGGGCAGGGGATGAGCGGGCGGCCGACCATTCTTTCGGGCGGGCGGGTCATCGATCCCGACGCGGGCTTCGACGGCATCGCCGACGTGGTGATCGACCGGCAGGGCCGCATCAAGGAGGTGGGCCCCAACCTCGCCGCCCAGGCGGACGGCAAGTGGACCGTCATCGACTGCACCGGCAAGTGGGTGCTGCCCGGGCTCGTGGACATCCACGTGCACTTCCGGGAGCCGGGCCACGAGTACAAGGAGACCATCGAGACGGGCTCGCGCTCGGCGGTGGCTGGCGGGTTCACGACCGTCGCGTGCATGGCGAACACGAACCCGGTGAACGACACGGGCGCCGTGACCCGCTTCATGGTCGATCGGTCCATGCAGGCGGGGCTGTGCCGCGTGCTGCCCATCGCAGCGCTGAGCAAGGGGCTGCAAGGCGAGAAGCTCGCCGAGATCAGCGACATGATCGACGAGGGCGCCGTGGCCATCAGCGACGACGGCATGCCCGTGATGGACGCGCACCTCATGCGGCGGGGCCTGGAGTACAGCAAGATCTTCGGCGTCCCCGTGTCCGTGCACGAAGAGGACAGCTGCCTGTCCCACAATGGCTGCATGAACGAGGGCCCCACGGCCACGCGCCTCGGCTTGCCGGGCATCCCCAACGCCGCCGAGGACGTGATGGTGGCCCGGGACATCGAGCTCGCGGCCCTGACCGGCGGGCACGTGCACATCGCCCACATCAGCACGGCGGGCGCGGTCCGCATGGTCCGCGAGGGTCAGGCGCGCGGGGTGAAGGTGACCGCCGAGGCGACGCCCCACCACTTCGTCCTCACGGACGAGGCGGTCGGCGACTACGACACGGACGCGAAGATGGCCCCTCCGCTGCGCTCGGCCGAAGACCGGGACGCCGTGAAGCAGGGCCTCATCGACGGGACGATCTGCGCCATCGCCACGGACCATGCCCCGCACCCGGCCCAGGACAAGGACGTGGAGTTCGAGCTCGCGGCGAACGGCATCGTGGGCCTGGAGACGGCCTGGGGCCTGACGATGGCCGAGGTGGAGGCGGGCAGCTGGTCGCTCATGGACGCGGTGCGGCTCCTCACGTCGGGGCCGTCCGAGTGCTTCGGGTTGGAGACGGGGACGCTCCGGGCCGGGCGCATGGCGGACATCACCGTCATCGACCCTGGCGGCCGCACGAACGTCGTCCGCGAGCGGCTGTGGAGCAAGAGCGGCAACACCCCGTTCGCCGGCTGGGACCTGCCGACGCGGGTGGACCGCACGATCTTCGCCGGGCGGACGGTGTACGTCTGGGACGGAGAGCGCGGGCGGGTCGGCACGGACGCGGCCCGACGGCGGCGGTAGTCGGGACGCCCTGCTAAATTCCTCGCCCCCCGACGCGCCCCCCGCGCCGGGCGTTCCCCGGAGAGAGTCGTGCAGAGGTATCCCATCACCCCCGAAGGACAGGAGCGTCTCCGCGCCGAGCTGCGGCGCATGATCGAGGTGGATCGGCCCGAGGTCGTCCTCGCCATCGAGACCGCCCGCGCTCACGGCGACCTGTCCGAGAACGCCGAGTACGACTACGCCAAGGACAAGCAGGGGATGATCGAGGCGAAGATCCGCGACCTGGAGGCGAAGCTCTCCATGGCCGAGGTCATCGACCCGAAGACCATGTCCGGCGACAAGGTGATGTTCGGCGCGACGGTCACCATGGAGGACCTCGATACGGAGGAGGTCCTGACCTACAAGCTCCTCGGCTCGCTCGAAGCGGACATCAAGCAGGGCATCATCTCCATCGAGTCGCCCATCGGGCGCGCCCTGCTCGGCAAGGAGATCGACGACGAGGTGACCATCAAGGTCCCCCGCGGGACGCGCGTCGTCGAGATCACGAACATCGAGTACAAGTAGCCGGCCCATCGCGGCCGTGAGCGTCGACGCCTCGGTCCTCACGCTCCCCGGAGTGGGGGGCAAGACGGCGGACAAGCTCGGGGCGTTGGGCATCGAGACCGTGGGCGATCTGCTCACGCGTCTTCCCCGCGGATACGAAGACCGCAGCCGCATCACCCCGGTGGCCGAGCTGGCGCCGGGCGACGTGGCCGTGGTGCGCGGCGAGGTCGTGGCCGTGCGGCAGGGGCGGCGCCGCGGGCGACGGCCAGGATCGGTGGAGGCGCGAGTCGACGACGGCTCGGGCGCGCTCACGGTCAGCTTCTTCGCTCCGCCGAACTACCTCAGCAAGCAGTGGGCGCGGGGACGCCGGGTGCTCGTCATGGGGCGGACGGACCCGAAGCCGGGGACGCTGCGCCTCGCGCACCCCGAGTTCCGCTTCGTCGACGAGGGCGAAGACGCAGCGCCCACCGACGCCATCGCACCGTTCTACGGCACCCCCGAGGGGATGGGGCAGCGGGCGTACCGCAAGCTCGTGCGGGCGGCCTGCGCCGCGGACGAGGACGCGGGGCTGCTCCCCCCGGATCTGCGCCGAGCCCTCGCACTCCCGTCCCGGGCCGACGCCCTCGCCTCCATCCACTTCCCGGCGGCCGGGGCTGACGTGGACGCGCTGCGGGCTGGGACGAGCCGCGCCCACGAGGCCCTGCTGCTCGAGGACCTCTTCGTCCTGCAGGTGGCGCTGCTCTGGCGGCGCGCTCGCCTGGGACGGGACGGGGCGGCCACGGATGTGCTTCCCCGGGGGCGCATGGGCGGACCGCGCTCTCGAGCCACCGTGCGGGCCCGGGCGATCGACCGGCTGCCGTTCACGTTGACGGACGGCCAGGAGCGGGTGCTCGCCGAGATCGACGTGGATCTGTCCCGCCGGGGCGTCCCCATGCAGCGCCTCGTCCAGGGGGACGTGGGGGCAGGGAAGACCGTCCTGGGGCTGCTCGCCGCGGCGCCGATCCTCGAGCGGGGCGGGCAGGTGGCGATCCTCGCGCCGACCGAGATCCTCGCGCGCCAGTGGCTCGTCCGCGCCCGGGCGGTGCTCGAGCCCCTGGGGTTCACGGTGCAGTGGCTCTCCGGGGCACAGGCGCCGTCCGACCGCCGCGCCGCGGAGGCCCGCGTCGCCGACGGAACCGCGGCGGTGGTGGTGGGGACCCACGCCGTGTTCTCCGCGCGGGTGGACTTCGCGCGCCTCGCGCTCGCCGTGGTGGACGAGCAGCAGCGCTTCGGGGTGTTCCAGCGGGCCCGCCTGCTCGCGAAGGGGCCCCAGCCGCACCTCCTGGCGCTCTCCGCCACGCCCATCCCCCGGTCTCTCGCGCGGACGCTGTTCGGCGACCTCGATCTCTCCGTCCTCGAGGGCCGACCCCATCGCGGGGAGCGTGTCACCACCGTGCTCCCCTCGGCCCGGAGGCGCCAGGCGTGGGAGGCGGTGCGGGACGCGGTGGCGCGCGGCGAGCGGGCCTACGTGGTCTGCCCTCGCATCCAGGGTCCGTCCGGCGACGTGCTGCGCTCGGCGGTCGCGACGGCCGAGGAGCTCGCCAACGGACCGCTGCGCGGCGTCCCCCTGGGCCTCGTGCACGGGTCCATGGACGCCGAAGGCAAGGAGGCGGCCCTCGCTGCCTTCCGCTCGGGGCGGCTGTCGGTGCTGGTGGGGACGAGCGTCCTGGAGGTGGGCCTCGACGTCCCCGAGGCGACCGTGATGGTCGTGGAGAACGCCGAGCGCTTCGGCCTCGCGCAGCTGCATCAGCTCCGGGGGCGCGTGGGCCGGAGCGAGGCGTCGGCGGCCTGCTTCCTGCTCACGCCATCGCCGGAGGACGCCCCGCGCCTCGACGTGCTCGCCCGGACCGACGATGGCTTCGCGGTCGCGGAGGAGGATCTGCGCCAGCGAGGCCCGGGGGACGTCGTCGGGGTCCGGCAGGCGGGGCGGCCCGCGTTCCGCCTCGCGCTGACCCCGCGGTTCCACGAGCTCCTCGACGTCGCCCGGGAGGCGGCCCGGCGGGTGGTGGAGGACCCGGCGTTCGAGGGCGACGAGGCGTGGAGCCCGCTCCGGACGGCGGCCGAGGCTCGCCTCGAGGCGAGCCGCGCCGTGGAGGCCGGGTAGGTCCCTGCCGACTGCGACGGCGGCGCGGCGTCGGCGGCGGCGCAGGCGACGGCACCCTTGATACAGTCGCGCGCGCGAGGTCCCTGCCAGGCGGCCACGCGAGGGAGTGTCCATGGAGCCCGCCAGCGCCAAGTTCAAGAACCTGCCCGACCTGCTCGCCCAGAGCGTCGCCCGCTTCGGCGACCGGCCGCGCTTCGGCACGCGCACGTCCGCCGGCACCTGGGAGTGGATGACGTATCGCCAGTGGGGGCAGGCAGTGGACGAGTTCCGCGCCGGGCTCGCGAGCCTGGGCATCGGCAAGGGCGACGTCGTCGCGGTCATCGCGAACAACAGCCCCGAGTGGGCCATCGGCGCCTACGCCACCTACTCGCTCGGCGCCTTCTACGTCCCCATGTACGAGAAGCAGAACGCCGACGACTGGCGCTACATCATCAACGACTCGGGCGCGCAGGTGCTCCTCGTCTCCGGCGACGCCATCGCGACGAAGGCGGGCCCCCTCGCTGACGAGATCGAGGCGCTGCGGCACATCGTGAACCTGTCGGGGGCCGCCTCGGAGCCCACCTCGTACGCGGCCCTGCGCGCGATCGGGGCCGAGAACCCCGTGCCCGCCGCGGACCCCGAGCCGGGGGATCTCTGCGGACTCATCTACACGTCGGGGACGACGGGCAACCCGAAGGGCGTCCAGCTCAGCCACGGCAACATCGTCAGCAACGTGAACGCGATGCAGTCGCTGCTCCCCATGAGCGAGGACCGCTCGCTGTCGTTCCTGCCCTGGGCCCACAGCTTCGGTCAGACGCTCGAGCTGCACGTGCTGTCGAGCTTCGGCTGCAGCAGCGCCATCGTGGACGACGTCAACAACCTCATCCCGTACATGTCCGAGGTGCACCCGACGCTGCTCTTCTCGGTGCCGCGCATCTTCAACAAGGTCTACGACCGGCTGAACAAGCGGGCTGCGAGCAGCCCCCCGCTGCGCCGTGCGCTGATGAACGCCGCGTTCGAGAACGCGAGCCGGCGCCGGGCCCTGACCGCCGACGGCAAGAGCTCCGGCTGGGTCGACTTCAAGCACAACCTCTTCGACAAGATCGTGTTCAGCAAGGTCCGGGAGACCCTCGGGGGCCAGCTCCGCTACGCGTTCTCCGGCGGCGCCGCGATCAGCAAGGAGGTCGCCGAGTTCATCGACAATGTCGGCATCACGGTCTACGAGGGCTACGGCCTGTCCGAGACGTCTCCCGTCGCCACGGCCAACTACCCGGACAACCAGCGCATCGGCTCGGTGGGCAAGGCCATCCCCGGCGTCGAGATCATCATCGACGTGGACGCCGTCGGCGGCGAGATGGGGGACCAGGGCGAGATCCTCATCAAAGGCCCCAACATCATGCAGGGCTACCACAACCTCCCGGACAAGACCGCCGAGGTCATCCGCGAGGACGGCGCCTTCCGGACCGGCGATCTGGGGCGCATGGACAAGGACGGCTACGTCTACATCACCGGGCGGATCAAGGAGCAGTACAAGCTCGAGAACGGCAAGTACGTGGTGCCGGCGCCCCTGGAGGAGCAGCTCAAGCTCAGCGGGTACGTCAACCAGGCGATGGTCTACGGCGCGAACAAGCTCTTCAACGTCGCCATCGTCGTGCCGGACGCGGACGCAGCGGCCGAGTGGGGCAAGGCGAACGGGGTCGCGGGGGATCTCGCGGCCCTGTGCAAGAACGAGCAGTTCAAGGCCCTCATCGAGGCCGAGATCGCCGAGTGGAGCAAGAGCAAGTTCAAGGGCTTCGAGCGGGTCAAGGTGTTCCGCCTCATCCCCGACGAGTTCACCCCCGACAACGACATGCTCACCCCGACGCTCAAGCTCAAGCGCCGCAACGTCATCAAGAACTACCAGCATCTCCTCGACGAGATGTATGCGTAGGCGGGGTCCGTGACCGAGCGCGAACGCCGCTCCTCGTTGTGGACGGACGTCGTCCTCAACCTGGCCATCCTCACGGTGCTCACCATCGTGTTGAACGCCGTGCTCCTGTGGCGGCTCGGCCAGGGGCGGGAGCAGACCCTGCGGTCGGACCTCGCCGCGGAGCTCGCGCGGGCCTACGCGGTGCGTCTCGGTGGGGTCGCGGACTCCATCGGTCCACCGGATCCGGCGCGTCCGGGTCCGTGGCGGGACGCCCTGCGCGCCGCCGACGTCCCCGCAGGGACCGCGCCCTTCGTGGTCGTCACCACCCCAGGCCTCGCCCCCGTCGCCACCATGGGGCCCCCTCCGCGCGGGGTCGGGCCCGAGGATGAGCCCGTCGCCCGCTGGGTCCTCGATGGAGTCGACGTCCGGGCCGCGCTCGCCGGCAACCAGATCGAGCGCGGGGAGTGGACCGTGCGTGACTCCCTGTTCGCGGGCGAGGTCCACGCGGTGGCGACGGCGCCCATCGGAGACCTGTCGGGGCGGGTCATCGGCGGCGTCCGGGTCGCCCTGCCCGTCGGGGTGCCGCTCATCGGCCCGGTCGATCGACGGACGCTGCCGGTGTTCGGGATCATCACCCTCCTCTCCGCCGTGGGGATGGGGCTCTTCGGCTACGCGCTGTTCCGCCGGCGGATCCTGCTGCCCATCGGCGAGCTGAGCGCCGGCACCGCCCAGCTCGCGTCGGGTCGCTTCGACGTGCGGCTGGATGCGTCGGCGGCGAACGAGCTCGGCGCCCTCGCCAGCCAGTTCGACGCCCTCGCCGCCGCGCTCGAGAGCTACCAGGCCCGCAACGAGCAGCAGGTGGCTGATCTGCAGCGGGTGAACGAGGACCTGCAGCGCACCCGCAAGGAACTCGTGTTCGCCGAGAAGATGGCGACCGTGGGGCGCCTCGCGGCGGGGATCGCGCACGAGGTGGGCAACCCCCTGGCGTCCATCATCGGGTTCGTGGATCTCCTCGATGACGACGAGGACGGAACGCTGGCCGCCGACTTCCTGCCCCGGATCCGCAAGGAGCTGGACCGCATCCACCACATCATCCGCGAGCTCCTCAGCTACGCCCGGCCGACGGACGGCACCGCCGACGCCCTCGACCGTGTGGACATCGCGCAGCCGCTCGAGGCCGCCCGGCGCCTCATCGAGGTCCAGCCCCGGTTCAAGGCCGTGTCCTTCGATGAGGTCGTCGACCCCGGCTTGCCCCTCGTCCTCGCCCACGAGGCTCGGCTCCAGCAGGTGCTCCTGAACCTGTTCGTGAACGCCGCCGAGGCCATGTCCATGGGTGGCCGCATCCGCACTCGGGCGTACCGCAACCCCGACGCTCCGCACGTGGTGCAGGTGGAGGTCCAGGACGAGGGCCCGGGGCTGCCGCCCACGGTCGCGGGCAACGTGTTCGAGCCGTTCTTCACCACGAAGGACGTGGGGGAGGGGACCGGCCTCGGGCTGTCCGTGTCGCTGCAGCTCATGGAGGGGATGAAGGGCTCCCTGAACTTCCGGCAGCCCGACCTCGCCCCCGAGGACTCGATGATGGCGGGCGGGGCCACGTTCGTGATCACGCTGCGGGTGGCGGACGAGGACGAGGCGACGTCCGCTGACGAGGCGTCGGGCGAGGCCTCTGGGGAGGCTCCGTCGAGCTCGTGATCTCCTGGCTCGCCGACCACGACGCCTTCGTCGTCGCCGCGCAGCTCGGCGCGTGGCTGGTGCTCTTCGCGGTCACCGGCCGCGCCGTCTACGCCGAGTCCCGCCCCGCGGAGCCCCTGACTCGCGGCGCCCTCGTCGCGCTCGCGGTGTTCGCTGCCCTGGTCTCCCTGGTGTGGTTCCCTGCCTTCTCCCGCTTCGAGCCCCTGGGTCACGAGGCGTCCTACGCCGACTGCTTCACTGGCGCCGCGAGCCCCGCCACCGTCACCGGCTGGCACCCCTACGTCACCTACCCCGTGTTGCGCTGGAGCTACTGGGCGCTGGGAGGGCTCGTGGGGCGGGACCACCTCGGCGCGCTGCTCGTGGTCAACGCCCTGATCCGGGGGGCCACCGTCCTCGCCGTCGGCGCCCTCGCCAGGTCGCTCTTCCGCTCGGATCGGACCGCGGTCCTCGCCGCCCTCCTCCTCGCGGTCCACCCCACGCACGCGTTCTGGGGCGCGAGCATCTTCAACGTCGCGTTGCCGATCCTCCTCGCGACGCTCTGCATGCTCCAGGCGGTCGTCGCCTGGCAGACCGGCGACCGCCTCGTCCTCGCCGCCGGCGCCGCCTCCGGCTGCCTCGTGGTGGCGACGCGGGTGGAGTTCGGCTTGCTCGCCCCTGCCCTGGCCGTCCTCCTCTTCCTGGGGCTCGACCGGTTCTGGGGGCGCCACGCGGCGGTCTCCACGCCCCGGTTCTGGGGGGCCGCTGTCGCCGTCCTCGTGCCCTTCGCCGTGACCTTGTTCGTGGGGGCGGGGGAGCTGACCAGTCAGGGCGGCTACCACGATCCGATGGGCTACGTGGAGACGGTCGGGCGTCAGCTGGGCCTCCTCGCGCTCCTCGAGCCCCTCGACCGGCCGTGGGCCCTCGCCGCCGCTGCGCTGGGGGCCGTGGCGTGCGTACGGGCCGGGGAGCGCCGCCTCGCGCTGGGACTCTTCGGGTTCTTCCTCGTCGCCTGGTGTGGCCTCGCCACCTTCAACGACTTCGCCTACCGCCACGCGATGCTCCCGTCATTGGCGGTCCTCCTGTTGGTGGCGCGCGCCGCCGACTGGGTGCTCGGACCGTCGGCGGGCAAGCCCCCCGTGGCCGCCGCCGTCGGCGCCCTCCTCCTCGCCACCGTCGGCGCCTCGCTCCTCCTCCTCCCCGCCTACGCCGCCCGCTACCACGCCACGGTGGAGGAGTACGTCGCCGCCGCGCCCGCGTTCTCGGGCCGTGCGCTCGCCCCCGAGGAGATCGAAGGAGGTGGCTGCTACCTCATCACCGACAACGAGCGGCTCTGGGAGCGCGGCCTCGCGGGGAGTCACTTCAACCTCATGGAGCCCGGGGAGGCGGCCAGCCACTGGCGCGACCACGACGGCTGCATCCTGTGGCTCCGGGACTTCGGCGAGCACCGCCTCGACGGCCTCGTCGTCCGCTCCCGGGCGCTCAAGCTCGACCGGTGGTTCTCCTGGGAGGTGCAGGGGTTCGTTCGCTTCCCGGACGGCCTCGACGCGGCGGTCCTTCGGATGTCGGCGCCCCCGTGGGGCCTCACGGAGCCGCCGGCGGACTGGCGCTGGGCGCCGGACGGCGGGGAGGGGTCCGAGCCGGACCTCGAGCCCGGGGTAGAGTCCGGGTGATGCGCTCCCTCGTCACCGCGCTGCTCCTCGTCGCCCTCGTCGTGCCGGCGGGGGCCCCGGCCCAGGTCCGCCTCCCCATGCTCGGCGACGCATCGCTCGAGCTGCCGGTCGTGAACGAGCCGGCGGAGGTGGTGAAGCTCGAGCTCTCCGAGCGTGAGGAGCAGATCGAGGAGCGCCTCGGGCGGATGCAGGAGCGCACGTCGTTCGTGCTCGAGCGGCTGGACATGCGCGGCCGGGACCTGCGGGAGCAGGAAGAGCGGTTCACGGAGCGCCGCAATGCGCTGCTCCGCGTCCGGGCCTCCCGGCAGAGGCAGGAGGCGCTCGCCGCGATCCTGGCGGAGATCCGGGCGATCCGGTTGAGCATCACCCGGATCGAGGAGGTCTGGGTCAGCCACCTGGACGACCTCGCCGACAGCCAGAGCGAGGCGAGCCGGTACCGCCTCAAGGTGGACCGCATCGTCTCGCTGCTGGGGGAGCAGCGCACCCCTGAGGAGGTCGACGCGCAGCTCGACCGGGCCGAGCAGGAGCTCGTCGCCCTCGAACGTCGGATCAGTGAGCTGGAGGAGGAGCGCAGCGGACTCCTCCGCCAGACCGATGCCCACCGGACGCTGCTCGAGCAGGCGCGCAAGGTGCTCCGGGAGCGGGATCAGGAGATGCTCGACCGCTCGGCGGAGCTCGTCATCGTCCCGAAGGGTCTCGGCGACCTCCCCGACTCGGTCGCGGTGGAGGAGGAGGAAGAGGACGGGGAAGAGTCCGAGGAGGACTCCGAGCCCGAGGAGCCGCCGACGCCCGTCGTGATGATGACGGAGGCCGAGCGGGAGCTGCTCCGCCTCGGCGACACCCTCGCGACGCTGCAGGTGTCCCACATGGAGCGGGAGCGGGAGCTCGACCGGGTCCTCGTGGCCCGGCTCGAGGCGCAGATCGACCACCTCCAGCTGGAGATCCCGGTCCTCGAGTTCGCCCGGGACGCCTGGCTCGAGAAGAAGGCAGACCTCGCGCAGCGCGCCGCCGACGGCCTCCTCGGCCGCAGGCCGCCGCTCCTCGCAGGCCCGGTGATCAGCCGCGCCCTCGACCACACCGCCGGACTCCTCCTCAACCCTCAGGGGACCCTGGAAGAGGTGGTGGCCCGCATCCGGCCCGGGGACGACGTGGAGCACGCCGCGCCGGGCACGCTCATCGCGGTGTTCCTCGTGGGGTTGCTCGGGATGGGCCTCGTGTGGCGCAACCGCGGACGCATCGGCCGGATCCAGCCGCGGTCCAAGGGCGAGGCCTTGGGGCTGCACGCGCTGTACGCCGCCCTGCCCCTGCTCCCCGTGGCGCTCGTGAGCGTCCCGCTGTACGCCCTCGACCTGGTGCCTGAGGCGCTGCAACCGCTCTATCGTTTCTCGGGCTGGGCCCCGGCCGTGGTTGCGGCGCTGGTGGCCACTGGCGTCTCGCTCTTCCCCCGGGGAGGCACGGACAGCATGAGCGCGTCGGTGGCCCGCTACGCGCGCTTCCTCGTGCGGTTCGGGGCGGCGGTCACCTGCCTCTTCGGACTGATCAACACGGTCCTGCCCTTGTTCGGCTACTCCGAGGAGACGCGCGCGGTGCTCCGCGGCGTGTCCCTGGGCTGGGTCCTGATGGTCTGGCTCCTCCTGATGGTCCGCAAGCAGGAGATCCTGTCCCTCGTCGGGGCGACGGGCGGGCTGGCCAAGGAGTCGATGATCAAGGCGGGGATTCGTCGGCTCTACCGGGCGTTCGCCCTCGGGCCCCTCGCCGTCTACGTCCTCTACGCCAGCGGCTACGCGAACCTCGCCGGGTTCCTGGTGCAGGGCGGCCTCGTCACGCTCGCGGTCCTGATGCTGGCGCCGTGGCTCCACGAGACACTGATGACCGCGCTGGCGAAGGCCATCGGCTACCCCGACGGCGGGGGCATGCTCGCCCTGGAGAAGGAGGCGGCCCGGTCCGGGTACCGGGCGCTCGCGCCGCTGGTGATGCTGTTCATCGGCCTGTCCTCGATCCTCCTCATCCTCGCCGGGTGGAACTCCGGACAGCGCCTGGGGGATCTCGGCTCGCTCATCACGCGGCCCCTGTTCGAGATCGGCGGCAGCAACGTCTCCGTGGGCTCGCTGCTCCTGCTCGGCCTCACCATCGCGATCACCCTGGTGATCTCCCGCCAGTTCAACCGGCTCCTCAACACCGTCGTCTACCCGATCTACGACCTGGACAAGGGCATGCGGTCCACGATGGACACGCTCGCGGGGTACGTGGTGCTCGTGGTGGGCCTGGTGGTCTGCCTCGACGTGGTGGGGCTCGGGGTTGGCTTCCTCACGGTGTTCGCCGGCGTGGTGGGCATCGGCGTCGGCTTCGGGTCCCAGACCCTGGCCGCGAACTTCATCGCGGGGCTGATCCTGCTGTTCACCCGGCCGCTCACGGTCGACGACGTCATCGAGGTGTCGGGAGTGACCGGGCGGGTGATGCGCATCGCTCCGTTCTCCACGGTGGTGCGGACGCTCGACAACCTCGACGTCGTCATCCCGAACTCGGATCTGCTCGGCGGCACCGTGGTGAACTGGACCGGCGACGAGACGCGCGTCCGGATCCAGGTGGCGGTGGGGGTGGCCTACGGGTCCGACGTGGCGCTGGTGGAGCGGCTGCTCGAAGAGGCCATGCAGAAGGAGCCGCGGGTGCTGCGGCGTCCGCGGCCCACGGTGCGGTTCGACGGGTTCGGGGACAGCTCCCTCGACTTCACGATGCTGCCCTGGATCGACGATCCCGAGCAGCGGTTCGTCGTGGCGTCGGCCCTGCGGCACCTCGTGGACGCGTCGTTCCGGGAGCACGACGTGGAGATCCCGTTCCCCCAGACGGACCTGCACCTCCGAGCCGGCGACGGGAGCCTGTCGGTCGCGCTCGAGCGCGGGTACGAGGTGCGGGGCGAGGACGGGGTGGTCGCGGAGGCGGACGCGGGCAAGCAGAAGGCGGCCCGCAAGGGGGCGAAGGCGGGCTGACTCCGGCTGCCCTGACGGGGTGGACAGGACCCCATCGGGGCCGTACTCACGCCGGTACGAAAGACCATCGCCCCGCGTGGGCCGGTCACGACGCCCTGCGCGGGCGCGGGTACCGTGCCCCCTGGATCCTGCCCCGGAGACCTCATGCGCATCCCCTCGCTGCTCGCCGCCCTGTTCTTCATGCTGGTCGGAGCCTTCATCGTCGCCCCCGGCTGCACGAGCAGCGGCGCGCTCGGGGGGGACGTCGCGGATGACGACGACGACATCAGCGGCGCGGACGACGACGACGCGACGGGCGACGACGACGACGCGACGGGCGACGACGACGACGCGACGGGCGACGACGACGACGCGACGGGCGACGATGACGACGCGACGGGCGACGACGACGACTCGTCTGGTGATGATGATGACTCGGCCGGTGACGACGACGACTCTGCCGGTGATGACGACGACTCGGCTGGCGATGACGATGACTCGGCTGGCGACGACGATGACTCGGCCGGCGATGATGACGACTCGGCTGCCGCCGGCATCCCGCAGCTGCCCGTCTTCGGCGTCTGGGACGACACGTCCGGCTTCCACGCGGTGACCGATCACGCGTGGCTGATGCACTCCCAGTGGGGGACGTCCCGGTACGACCTCACGGCCGCCGACGCCGGCGCGGGTTGGCTCGTCGCCCAGAACGCCGCGACGAACTCCTACTACCCGAACCTCTGGAGCAAGTTCGAGTGGTTCGAGGACAACGGCCAGCTGTACTACTGCCAGTCCACCTTCGACGCCGCGTCCGAGAGCGCCGCCGAGAACGCGGCCTCGGCCGACCCGTCCAACATCAATGGCGGCTGCGGCGGCTTCGGCTGGTCGACCCTGGACACGACCACCGCCGCGGTCGAGCCCATGGGAGTCCACGTGGACTCCTACGGGACGGAGCACACCGTCACGGACGCCACCTGGACCCAGGTGTCTTCGTTCGGCACGGGGATCTTCGCGATCAGCCAGTTCGACACGTCCGCCGACTGGGCGGTCGCCCAGAACGACGCGAGCAACAGCTTCAACCCGAACCTCTGGAGCCGGTTCGACTGGACCTGGGTCGGTGACGACCTCTACGTCTGTCAGACCGCGTTCGACGCAGCGGATGAGGCCGCCGCGCTGAACACCGCTCCGGCGGACGCCAACGACCTCGCGACGGGCTGCGGGACCTTCCCCTGGTCGCACCTGACGCCCTGACCGTCACCCGACCTGGACGGCGACCGCGTCGTCGTCCAGGTCCCCGGTCGTGATCGGCACGCCCAGGAACTGCCCGACCGTGTGGATGTTCGTCCGCGTGTGCTCCGTCAGGGGACCGGTGAAGTAGCTCCCGCCACCGGCCAGCGCCATCGGCACCAGCAGCTGGTCCGCGAGGTACTCGCAGACCGGGACGCGCTGACGCATCCACGTGCGCGCGGCCCGCGCCGCCGCCTCGGCGACCTTCTCGGCGCGCTTGCGCTTCTCTCCGAACGCGACGAAGCAGGCCGTGTCCTCGCCGTGGTCGATCTCGACCCGCACGACGTTGCCTGGGCTCTGGGCGCCGTCCAGCCGCTCGAGGACCAACTCCGGCGCGTGCTCGCGCAGCTTCCGTCGAAGGACCTTCAGCTCCCGCTCGGCGATCGTGTCGCCCAGGTTGGCGACGGTCGCGATCCCGCGCACAGCCCGGATGGGAGCGTGCCGCAGGGTCAGCTGCTGCAGGCGTCGAGCCGGCTCGACCTCCACGACCACCCGGCCGCCGCCAGCCGGAAAGAAGCCGGGTCGGTCGAGCGTCAGCGTCAGCCCGACGCCCATCCGCCGCAGGACGGGCGCGAAGCTCGCGGTGATGAAGGGCAGCGGCGGCGCCCAGGGATTGTGAGTGCCGCCCTCGAGCACGATCCGGGAGGGGCCGCCCGCCGTCATCAGCGCCGGCAGGACCGCCTGCAGGACGAGGAGCGCGGAGCCCGCGCTGCCCACCGAGAATCGATGGTCGCCCGGAGTCACCGTCCGGGGGACGAACCGCAGCGTCCCCGATCGGAGGGCGTCACCCTCGACCTCGGCGCCGCCGATCTCCGCGGCCGCGCGGACGCAGCACAGATGCTGGCGCAACAGGCCGGGCTTGCTCCGTCCGCCGCGGATGTTCTCGATGGTGAAGGGAGTCCCCGTGACGAGGGAGAGTCCGAGCGAGGTGCGGAGGATCTGGCCGCCGCCCTCTCCATGGGTGCCGTCGATGGTGATCATGCCCCGAGATCAGAGCACGGGCCGTGCCAGAACGGCCCCTCCTTGCTTCTCGGCCCCGCGACCGCGTCAGAGCTAGCTCCTGCGCTAGGCTCGCGCTCATGAAGGATACGGTCGTCCTCGGAATCATCGGCGCGAACCTCGACTCGGGAAAGGGTCCGAAGCGGTGGGAGAAGTGGCGGCCCACGGTCTCCATCTGCCAGCAGGACGATCTGCAGGTGGCGCGCATGGAGCTCCTCTGCGAGCCGGCCTTCACGGCCCTGGCCCACCAGATCGAACGCGACATCGCCGCCGTCTCGCCGGACACGCAGGTGCGCCTGCACTTCATGGACGTGACGGATCCGTGGGACTTCGAAGAGGTTTGGCGCCTGCTGTACGACTTCGCGCGGACGCTCCGGTTCGACCCGGATCGCGAGGACACCCTTCTCCACATCACCACGGGCACGCACGTCCAGCAGATCTGCAGCTTCCTGCTCGCCGAGTCCCGCCACATCCCCGCGCGTCTGCTGCAGACGTCCCCGGTGCCCAAGCGCGAGCGGCGGACGGGGGACGGGCGCGTCGGGCGCTTCACGATCATCGACCTGGACCTCTCCCGGTACGACTCCATCGCCCAGCGGTTCGCGGACGAGGCCGAAGAGGCGGTCAGCTTCCTCAAGGCCGGCATCGCGACGCGCAACGCCGGATTCAACCGGCTGATGGAGCAGATCGAGACGGTGGCCCTCGCCTCGTCGGCCCCGATGCTGCTCGGGGGGCCCACCGGCGCGGGCAAGACCCGCCTCGCCAAGCGCATCTTCGAGCTGAAGCGCTCCCGACGCCTGGTGACGGGCGCGTACGTGGAGGTGAATTGCGCGACGCTGCGCGGAGACGCCGCCATGAGCGCGCTGTTCGGGCACAGTCGCGGCGCCTTCACGGGCGCTGTGCAGGCGCGCGACGGTCTGCTGAAGGCGGCGGATGGGGGGCTGGTGTTCCTGGACGAGATCGGGGAGCTCGGTCTGGACGAGCAGGCCATGCTGCTCCGCGCCATCGAGGACAAGGTCTTCGTCCCCCTCGGCTCGGACAAGGAGACGCAGTCCGACTTCCAGCTCATCGCCGGGTCCAACAAGGACCTCGTGGACTGCGTGGCCCGCGGCACCTTCCGGGCCGATCTGCTCGCGCGCATCAACCTGTGGACCTTCCGGCTCCCCGGCCTGGCCGAGCGCATCGAGGACCTCGAGCCGAACCTGTCGTTCGAGCTCGACCAGTTCGCCCGCCTCAACGGAAAGCGCGTCGGGTTCAACCGCGCCGCGCGGCGCCGCTACATCGCGTTCGCGACGGGGGCCGAGGGCGTCTGGGCCGGCAACTTCCGGGATCTCAACGCGTCCATCACCCGCATGGGGACGCTCGCCCCCGGGGGCCGCATCGACGAACAAACGGTCGAGGAGGAGATGGCGCGGCTGCGCAGCGACTGGCGCCAGGTCACCGACGGAGACCCGTCGGGCGCGCCCGCGAGCATCGCCGCGTGTCGTCGCCTGCTCGAAGACGTGATGGCGGAGGAGCGGGTGGCCGAGCTCGACCGGTTCGAGCTCGTGCAGCTCGCCGACGTGGTGAGCGTCTGCCGCGCGGCGAAGTCCATGAGCGACGCCGGCCGACGTCTGTTCGCCGCGTCCCGCGTGAAGCGAGCCACGACGAACGACGCCGACCGGATCCGCAAGTACCTGCTGCGCTTCGGACTGTCGTTCAAGGACATCAACCCTTGACGCAGACCACCTGCTTCAGGGTGTAGACGATGTCGACGAGGTCCTTCTGGGCCTCCATGACCGCGTCGATGTCCTTGTACGCGCCGGGCGTCTCGTCGAGGACACCGCTGTCCTTGCGGCACTCGACGCCCATCGTCGCGCGACGGTGGTCCTTCAACGTGAACCGCTTCTTCGCGGCCGTGCGGCTCATCGTCCGGCCCGCCCCGTGGGAGCAGGAGTGGAAGGACTCGTCGTTGCCCTTCCCACGCACGATGTAGCTGCGCGCGCCCATGGACCCCGGGATGATGCCGAGGTCGCCCTTGCGCGCCCGGACCGCGCCCTTGCGGGTGATCCAGACGTTCTTGCCGTAGTGCGACTCGCGCGCGACGTAGTTGTGGTGGCAGTTCACCGCCTCCAGCCACGCCTGGAACTTCGGCAGGACCTTGCTCTTCTTCAACGCCCGCAGCACGCGCGCCATCATCACCTCGCGGTTGGTCATGGCGTAGCGCTGCGCCCAGTCCACGGCCTCCACGTAGTCCGTGAAGTGGTCCGTGTTCTGCGGGAAGTACGCGAGGTTGTCGTCCGGAAGGTTGATGAACCACTTCCGCATGTCTTCCTTCGCGAGGTCGATGAAGTAGCTCCCGATCCGGTTGCCGACTCCGCGCGAGCCCGAGTGCAGCATCACCCACAGGCGCCCCTCCTCATCGAGGCACAGCTCGATGAAGTGGTTCCCCGTTCCCAGGGTCCCCAGGTGCGCCGAGCTGTTCGCCCGCTTCAGCGCGCGATGCTTGTCGGTCAGCACGTCGAACTCGCCCACCAGGCCGCTCCAGGCCTCCCCGACGTCGTCCGGGAGGTCGCCCCAGGCGCCCTTGTCGCGGCTCGCCTTGCCGTTGTGCGAGCGCCCGTGGGGCACGGCCGCCTCGATGGCGGAGCGCAGCGGCGCGAGGTCGTCGGGCAGCTGCTCGGCGGTGATGTCCGTGCGGACGGCCATCATTCCGCAGCCGATGTCGACGCCGACCGCGGCCGGGATGATCGCGCGATCCATGGGGATCACGGAGCCGACCGTCGCGCCCTTGCCCAGGTGGACGTCGGGCATGGCCGCGACCCACTTGTGGATGAAGGGCATCTGCGCGATGCGGGAGAGCTGGAGCTTCGCCGCGTCCTCGACCGGGACGCCGCGGACCCAGGCCTTGATGGGGACGGCCTGGGAGTCGTGGTTGATGACGTCGTAGTTGCGGTTCGTGTTCTGGCTCATGACGTTTCCTCGGTTGGTGCGTCGTTCACGAGCACACAAAGCAGAACCCGTGCCAGCGTCGGACGTGATGGCAGGAAAGTCAATCAACACAGTGGCTTGGCGGGGAATGGCGAGCCGGCCGGTGTCATGGTGGCTAGCGGTCGTGCTAGCCGATTAGCGCGTGGGATGCCGTCGACGTCTGGCAGAGTCGAGCCGTGACCGACGCGTCCTACTACCGCTCCCTCGTCGCGTCCGTGATCCGTGGCAAGCCGTGGATCGTCGCGATGGACGTCCTCGTGCCCGCGGCGGCGATGGCGCAGAGCCTGCTCGAGCTCGGCGCGTCTCGGGTGTTCGCCCTCGGCGCGTCGCGGGGGGCCGGAGAGGTGCCGGATCCCGCGGAGGTCCCCCAGCTCGCGCTGGACAACACCGGCGCGGACATGATGCTGGCCATCCGGTCGGGACAGGACCTCCTGGCGAACCTCCCCGCGCATGCGCGGGAGGCCCTGGACGCCTTCGATCCCGACCGCGAAGCGCGGGTGATCACGGCGCTCTTCTCGGACGGCCGACCGGTTGGAGGGCGGAGCGTCTACGGAGCCCGGCCCGCGGCCTGGCAGGCGCTCGAGGACAAGGTCATCGTCGACGCCTTCTGGGACGCGGCGGGCATCGAGCGGGCCCCCGCGGTGATCGTGGCGGCGGAGGAGTCGTCGCTGCGGACCGCGTGGCGCGCCCTGGACCGTGGCGGCGGGGCCGTGCTCGCTGGCGACAACCGCGAGGGCTTCAGCGGCGCCGCCTGGGGGGTGCGCTGGGTGCGGACCGACGCGGAGCTGGTGGACGCCGCGGCCTTCTTCGGCGCGCACTGCGACACAGTGCGGGTCATGCCGTTCCTCGATGGCATCCCGTGCAGCATCCACGGGGTCGTGCTCCCAGAGCATCTGCTCGCGATCCGCCCCTGCGAGATGGTGGTGTTTCGCAAGCCTGCGTCGTCCTCGTTCCACTACGCGAGCGCTGCGACCTTCTGGGATCCACGGCCGGAGGACCGCGAGGCGATGCGCGCCGTCGCCCGTCGGGCCGGCGCGGAGCTGCGGCGGCAGGTGGGCTACCGCGGGGTGTTCACGGTCGACGGCGTGATGACCGCCGATGGGTTCCTGCCCACGGAGCTGAATCCGCGGTTCGGCGCGGCCATCAACATCCTGTCCCGCGGGATGCCGGAGCTGCCGCTGTATCTGCTGCACCTCGCCATCGCGGAGGGCGAGCCGTTCGGCTGGCGCGGCCCCGATCTGGAGGCGCTGGTGGTGGCGAGCGGGGATCGCGTGCGCAAGGGCGGGGGGGCGCTCATGGTCACCGTGCCCGTCACGGAGAACCGGGCCGCCGGGCTCGTGCTCGGAGACGCCGGGTGGCGATGGGCGCAGGAGGGCGAGCCGGTGGACGCGGAGTTCAAGATCGGTCCGTCGACCTCCGGCGGGCGGGTGTGGGTGTCCCTCAACGAGGAGCGGACCCCCATCGGCCCGTCCGCGGCGCCGCGCGTGGCGGAGGCCCTGGCCTTCCTCGATCGGGAGCTCGGCCTCGACATCGGTCCCCTCGAGCCGGCGCCGGATCTGCGTCCGTGAGTCCCTTCGTCCCCCATCCGCTGCTGCGTGGGCCGCACGCCCAGACCCTGGGCGCCAAGTTCCTGCGCTCGGAGACCGGGATCCACTTCCGGCGCGAGACCTGGGACACGCCGGACGGCGACATCCTCGAGGTCGACTTCGCCGACGTCCCGGGGCGGACCTGGGCGCAGCTGGGCGATCGGGCGCCCGTCGGGGTCCTCCTCCACGGGCTGGAGGGCTGCGCGCGCACGGGCTACGCCCACGCCACGTATCGTGCGTTCGCGGCCCGTGGGATCCGCCCCGTGGGGATGAACTACCGGTCCTGCGGGGGCGCGATGCCCCGGGCGCAGCGCATGTATCACGCCGGCGAGACGTCGGATCCGCGCTACGTCATCGAGCGGCTGGCCGATCGGTTCGACGTTCCGCTGGTCGCCATCGGGTTCTCCCTCGGGGCGAACATCCTCCTGAAGCTGCAGGGGGAGTGGGGCGCCGAGTCGCCGCTGGCGGCGGCCGCGGTCGTCTCGCCGCCCTTCGATCTCGCGGCTGGGGTCGCGCGGATCGAGCGCGGGTTCAGCAAGGTGTACAGCCGGTACCTGACGCGGCGACTCAAGGGGAAGCTCCGACTTCGCCTCGAGGAGTTCGCCGAGCTCGACCTCGACGCGGCCGCGGGCCTCGCGGGGAGCACCCTGCGGGACTTCGACGAGCACGTCACCGCACCCCTGCACGGGTTCGAGGACGCCGCTGACTACTACGCCCGCTGCAGCTCCGGGAGCTTCGTGGGGGCGATCCGGACCCCGACCCTGGTGATCCGCTCGCTGGACGACCCGTTCCTGGCCGAGGACGTGCCCCGCGCAGCGCTCGCCGCGAACCCCGCGACGGAGCTGCTGCTGTCCGCGCACGGTGGGCACGTGGCGTTTCTGGCGCGAGGCCGCCGCGGTGGTGTGCGCTCCTGGGCGGAGGACACGGCCGGCGCCTGGCTCGCCGAGCGCGTCTGACCTCACCGCCCGCGCAGGAGCCGCACGCCGGG